>Ga0194135_10001084_pt1 | contig 15974 bp, 14 predicted proteins | sample LitLau_LLRF_2013_FD_134024 | JGI IMG/M metagenome (GOLD analysis project Ga0194135, IMG submission 134024) | Freshwater sediment microbial communities in response to fracking from North America - Little Laurel Run_MetaG_LLRF_2013 (version 2) | ecosystem: Environmental > Aquatic > Freshwater >...
AATCTGTAATGACTAATAATTACTCTTTATTTTTATTTGGACAGCTTCAGGAGTGTGCTAGTGACTTACTATGCATCGAAACTCTCTGGGCGGTAGCAATGGAAGACACTCTTACGACCACCACCGCGGAGGAGATCGCCGTGATCGTGACTCCTTCAAGGGATCTTACTACAAAGATGATCATTACTCCCAGGATCGTGAGAGGGATAAGAACCATCGGGTGGAGCGAGACCGCCGGGATTCCAACACCAACTCCAGAGCAATCGCACACGGCTCTTCTGGCGGTTACTCCCAGTCCCATTCTTCATCCAGCCGACATGGAGCTCATCACAATAGTCACAACAAGTAAGTTGGTCTCTGCTCTTATAGTCCCTACCTCCAATTTACGGTTGTGTTCAAGAATTCCGACTTGAGTGCTTTACTCTAATCCAGGCGCCATTATCGTCGAAAGCACGAGGATGATGATTTGTCGGATGTTTCTTCAAATGGTTTTTCTGAGCCGGAGGCTGGAGAAATCAAAAGTGATAATGAAGGAAACGGAAAGATTCCGGCCCGACCAACGCAAGAGCGGAAGGATAGCCACAGTAGCAGTTCCTCAAGTCATCGCAACCCTCCTTCGGCCTCTTCCAAAAACCACCGTCGGAGGAGTAGGAGCCGAGGTCGAGACGACCCCTCAACTCGGACGAAGAACTCCTATGATTTCTCCCGTTCCTTCTCCCCGCCTCCTCCCCTGTTCCCCAAGCGACGCCCAATGGTGGAGGATGAGCTGGAAAAAGAAAAGGAGATCGAGCTGGAAGTCGTTTCTCCAGAGGAGCCTGAGAGTCACAGTCCGCCGCTGACCTACTCACCCCACACACCCCCGCTACCCCCGAAGGCTTATGAAAAGTACATCCCACCACTGCTGGATTCTTACCGGAGGAAACAGCAGGTACAACAAGAGGATGATAGACGGAAATCAACCAAAGATCGGAAGAGGAAACGACTCAAGGAGATTGAAACTCCGGTCTCAAAGTATGTGTTTGTTTACTTTATCTTCTCCATTTTTGGATTCCTTTCGCGTTTAATACATTCTAATTGGAATTTTCAATTTTATGTGTTTGTAGGACAAGTCGTAAAGAACTGGGAACTCCTACCAAAAGTCCGCATACTCCAATTGCACCGCCACCACCACCATCATCTGCAACGAAGACAAAGGCACCCCTTGATGATAAACTCTCTGCAACGAGTTTCTTTGCACAACTTCGTGAGAAGATGCAGGGACCACTGGTCGTGAAAAGATCCCCTTCCCCACCCCCCGTTATCTTCATTCCAGACGAATCCATGAGTCAGACCTCCATCACTGAAATTGTGATTGATGATGATGAGGGAGGAGGGAAGAAAGGAGAGAATCAACGGCCACAAGCAACTCCGACTTCGGTTGATGTCCTCGACGGAGATCAGGGGAAGTCCCTCGCATTTGTTAATAATGGGAAACTGGGCCGCGCTCCATTTGAGTCCGTTTCTGTCAACGGGGGTTGTGAGCAGACGGCGCTGATGCAACTTCCGTTTCCACCTGGGGCTGACCTGCACCGTTCACCATATCCACAGGCTCAACTCCTCATGGACCCTCTGAAACACTTGACATTGCAGAAGAAGCCTGTGAACCTCACAAGAGACCTCCCCATGCCTACCCGTAAGTTGAGCTTTTTAGTACACTGTTTCATGAGACACGTGACCCTGAGCCACTTGAGATGCCTTCGTCATCCATTGAATGTGCCTTGATATGCTCAGGAATAATAAGAAACGAGGGTCCCGTGCTGTGTTACCTTTTTTTTTTAAATGTGACTTGAGCTCCGTTAACCTTCAAACAAAATTCATGAAGATTGCTGAAAAGACTAAAGTTAGTTTGAGTACTGTTTACCACTAAACTAATTAGTATAATTTTCTTGTCAGTTATTCCTGGATCTCCAGTCCCGGATGGTCAACTTCGTCGGAAAACCAACATTCGACCAAAAATTATTCACAAGCGAAAGGAACTTCCGGATTGGGGTGAACGGTGTATCGACTCCTTTAATATCATTTCGCAAGTTGGGGAAGGCACTTATGGACAAGTTTACAAGGCAAAGGACCTTATTAGTGGTAAGGGAAGGGTTTCATCAAACTTTGATCAGCCTCCAACTTGTTAGCAAGCTGAATCTAACCGATTAATGATCTGATCACGCAGATGATTTGGTGGCGTTGAAGAAAGTACGACTGGAGAATGAGAAGGAAGGATTCCCTATTACAGCAGTCAGAGAAATTAAGATCCTTCGTCAGTTGACCCACAAGAACATTGTGAATCTAAAGGAAATCATCACGGACAAGCAGGATGCTCTTGATTTTAGAAAAGTAAGTCATTCTCATTACTCACGCTTCATCTCCAGACATTAGTTGGATGCTTTCCATGAGTCTGAGACCCTGAGCCACTTGAGATGCCTTCATCCGTTATTGAATGTGCCTTGATATGCTCAGGAAAAGTAAAAAAGAGGGTCCCGTGCTGCGTCACTAATTCTCAGTGTGACTTGAGCTCCGTTAACTCTCAAACAATTATCCAGAATTACTGATTCCGCCAAGTTGTTAACAAGGTTCTTATGATTCTGTTGTTAGGACCGTGGAAGCTTCTACCTTGTCTTTGAATTTATGGACCATGACTTGATGGGCCTCTTGGAATCCAACTTGGTCAACTTTACAGAGGATCAGAATGCAAGTATTATGAAGCAGTTACTCGACGGCCTAAGCTATTCTCACAGGAAAAACTTTCTTCACAGAGATATCAAATGCAGCAACATTCTTGTCAATAACAGGTAACGGCAGCTAAAATAATTGGCTAACTAATCAGACAACATAAGCAAATGAATTTACTAAGTTATGAACTTGATTGTACATTTTCAGAGGTCAAGTGAAACTGGCTGATTTTGGACTAGCAAGGCTCTACAATGCAAAGGACAAGCAGCGTCCGTATACGAATAAAGTGATTACGCTCTGGTACCGTCCGCCAGAGCTTCTCCTTGGGGAGGAACGTTATGGCCCTGCCATTGATGTCTGGAGCTGCGGCTGTATCCTTGGAGAACTTTTTCAAAAGAAACCCATGTTTCGTGAGAATGCGGAATTGAATCAGTTGATTGCCATTTCCAAGGTCTGTGGAAGCCCCACTCCTGCCGTCTGGCCCAACGTGATCAATCTTCCACTCTACTCTACAATCCGAATGAATCGAACCTATCGACGGAGACTACGGGAAGAGATGATTAACTTGCCAGATGCAGCATTGGATTTGTAAGGGAAATCATTGTTGTCTGCTTATCAACGGGCTCTATTTGATTTTCCAGTTACAACAATTAACTTCGCAGTCACTTTAGTAGCTGGAGTTGAGGATTAACATTTTTGTTACCTTCCATTTGAAGGCTAGACAAAATGTTGGAATTGGATCCAGACAAGCGGATTTCCGCGGAGGATGCAATGAATAGTCCTTGGTTGTGCGGGATTGTGCCAGACAGGATGGAGCCCCCAGCACTTCCAGAATTCCAACATTGCCATGAGCTCTGGAGTAAGAAGAGAAGGAGGCAGATGAGGGATGCTGAAGCGGCCTTGAATGCACAGCCAGGCGGGAGACCAAGTCTAGGTCAACCCAATGTGGCTCTACCTCCTGGAAATAATCGACCCTACGATTCTATCCCGTAATTCAACAAATAAAAATTATCAGTGCGCATTAGCATATAAACCCCGCTCCTTCTCCTATGTTCAAATCCTATCGCAGACAAATACAAAATGCGGTGAAAGCGGCGTGAATGACTAAATTAAATAAAAATGGATGCTTGATCTTGTCAGATGAGTGAGCGCGCGGAGGCGGTGCGGTGATTAAGTAGTCCTTTCCCATCCGTGCTGTTAAAGTTCCTGTGCAACTTGAAAGAGTTTTCTAATTCCAATTTTCCTTTCTTGATTTCTATTATTTAGATCCTCCAAGTCGATGAAGAAGGAAGCTGGATTTGGTCATCCCTCGAGTCGCCCACAGTCTCCTCCGCTTTCCTCGGTTGCTCCCTGCCCTCCACCGCCGCCACGAATTTCCCTCAACTAAAAGAAGGGATGGCTAAAGTGTAACCAAAGTTGTAGCAGCAGCTGCAGCTGGATCGCTGGACTTAATTTTTACTTTCAACTTCTCTTGCCCTGTTTGGACAGTTTAGTTTGGAGCTGACCCATAGTAGGTTTAGACATGGAGAACGTTTTTCATTGAAGATAGCCGCGTGTTGATTGGACAAGGAACACCCTTCTTCCTCCACTTCACAACAGCACATCAGCAAGATTATGACCGGAATGTGCGTCTGGGGTGTGGGAAAAGGTTAGCCTTTAAAACTTGAATCTACAGTTAAATTAGTTTTCGGGAAATGGAATATTATAAATAATTATTCTATACATATAAAATATAACTTCGATCGAATCCTTCTTTCCTTCCGCGTACTTATTGCAGGGATAATGTAATTTCCAGTTCCAGTCTAACAATTAAGCACTCAATTTAATTAGCTATTCACTATTCCTTACTCTGAATTAATCGTGAGGAATGAGATTGGGAGCGATAGAAAAACATATAACTTAATTAGTCTTAGGTCTTTACGAAAAGTGTGTTCTGAGATCAGAGAGCAACTTCGTGAAAATCTGGGACTATTAAATCTTCTAAAATGCGACACTTTGGTAAGTGAACTCAAGTTTTTCTTTCTCTTTGCTTCAAAATGTAATGGGGTCATATTCTCATCGTCATCATCATCTTCATCATTCACAATCAGCATCCTCTGCAGCAGAGAAATGAGCATGAGCATCTAACTAAAAGTTTACCCTCCGAGGTATCTGACATAATGAACCGGCAACTATCGTTTTACACCGTCGTCGGATGTTAGGTGCATTTCCTTTTTTTTATTTATTGACTTGTTCATTGCTTGCAAAATAAAGTTTCTGGATAGATTTGGGCACATTTTGAAAAATAGACAATTTACAGCAAGTAACTAGTTTGGATCATTTGGAATCGGCGATTAATTTAGTTAAGGTAGGCATAAAATAACGTAGAAATTAAGTTACTCGTCACCCTGTGGAACCTCCTCCTGGAAATCCGGAGGTGTAGACGCATCCTGCTGAGTATCTTCGGGTGACAGACTTTGACCTTCTGGTTCTATCCTTTCCGTTTCTGGAAGCCTTTCTCCTAAATTGGGCTCCATCGTATCCATTCGTTTTGGTAGTAGTAGTAGCGAATCACAACTAGGGACAGTGACGGCTTGGTCAGGTGAAGGCTCTGCCTTGTGTTCCTCTGGGTTATCATCACTTGGCTGTGGATCAGGAACGGTTTCGGATAGGAGTGGTGGTGGCAAGGCAGCATCGGCTTCAGAACGGCCAAGACTTTCCTTATTCAGTTGCTGTCCACTCGAGGAGTCGTTCCCATGTCTAGGTTCCTTAGGTTCGAATTGCTGCATGAGTAGTGCCCAGGGGTCTTCCCACATTTCTGGACTCACCCAGTTCTCAATGTTGTCTGTATCCATGGGTCCTCGATGATATTGTGCCTGAAAGGAGAGTAAGGATAGGGATTAGTAGGATGTACACTTTCATTGCACGCTCGCAGGGACAAAGGTATTCCGCATGACAGTGATCACTAGAGGTACGTCCCCCATTACTGCCATTTGAGGGAAATCGTAATTGCCTTATTTAGGATTAACAATATCGACTAAAGTTCGTGTGTAGGGTGTAGAGTGTAGAGTAGCGTCGCTGATGATTGGAAACAATGATGGGACAATCTTTTAATTTCTGATTCTCAACTTACTAAATTCTCAATTTGGAAAAATAAAACACATTCATTCACCTTCTAAATGATGGGATCATGAGAATATAACCTCATTCTAACATGAAGCAAAGAGAAAACTTGATTCGGCTCCGCTCCGCTCATCATCAGCACCGTTTAGGTAAACGGTGCTGGTGCTGTGGATGCTGATCGGAGAATTTTTAATTAGAATTGATTTTTAGAATGACTGGAAACTTACATTTTGGGTAGGCTGGTGGTATCGGAGTCCAGGTGGTCTAAAGCGCCCGCCGCCACCGCCGTGAAATTGTTGCTGATTGTGATGATAGCCGGGGTTACGGTGTTGGTGACCTTGCCATCTCTGCTGTCTGGGCTGATAGTAATCATTCGAAGGAGGTCGCCATCCTCCGCCACCTCGTCCTCTGTAGCGCTGGCGTTGCCAAGTATTTGATCCAGGTGGCCTCGACGATCCACCACCTTGATGATAACCCCAGTTAGGATCCAGTTTAATTCCGTTAATGCTGTTGAAAATGAAATAATCAAGCGTAGAAATTAAATTCAGTCCTTTCAAAACTACTACGCTGGGTCTTCTAACTACGTTTGATCAGAATTTTACATTACAAAATTCACGACAACCGCTCCTGTTTCTTTGTAAATCCCGGTGACCTGACTTATTCTGGAATCTAGGGATACGGAAACAAAAGCATTTAAATTTTCTGGTTCTAAATTAGTCATAATATGGACGTGCGTTAATCCTTAATTACCTACCCGTGTACCCGTCCGTGTGTCCTAATACTTTCGTTGTCAGCTGCTGATCTGTTTTTTAGCATTCCTTTGATACGGGCGCGGGTGCGGACACGTAGAACATGACTTGACTTATTTCGGTGTTGGTCGGATGCGTAGTGGTTAACTGATTGATCAATTACTTCGTCTAAATTTAAATCTAGTCAGGAGAATGAATAATGTTTTGAATTTGAATCCTTTCTTTTTGTGAGTGGATTCGATTGTTTGGGCTACAGGCGCCAGAGATTAGACTTCTCTCTTCTCCTTCTCCCTCAGTCAGAAGTTTTATGCTCGATGCTTCCTCCGCGCAATGAAAATATTAAATTACTCCAATTAACTTATTTTCAGTTGATCTTAATTCATTAAATTGAGTCTCGTTTTATTTTTTATTTTAGGTCAGCCAGCACCAACAGGGAGCACTGGATTACCGCACACCTAGACTGACTGGTACTGGCTAGTACTGCTAGTACCTACCAACCAACTCCTGCCTTCCTCCTATTGTTCTTCCCGCAGGACAAGCGGAAATCTCCTCTACTTTCTTCCGAAGCCGTAATCAATCAAAGACTGAACTAATTAATGGCCATACTCTACTGGAATTCATCCGAAGAACAACACGTGTGTTCAGATTTTTTTTTAAATTATTTCCTACTCAGAACGCCACTACTGGGCCGTCAGACAGAGAGACGTTGGACTGGTTAATGCTCAAGCTCATGCTAATTTAGATATTATACTTAACTTTTATACTCTCGAAAGTACTTTCTGTGATAATTTTTTTTACTCGCATCTTTTCAATCAGGACGGTTGAAGTTACATTAAAAAGGCTCAATGCTCATCATCATGATCAAAACCAGTCGTATTTTATTATAATTCCTTTCAATTTAATATGAATTTTATTTTAATTATTAGGCTAGATTGGACCGTTGTTGATTAATTTTGTGAGGGAAGTCTGCCTGCACCGTTGAAAGATTCCAGAAGACACAGCAGCAGTGGTGACGGTGCTTTGTACACTATAAGAGGATTGAAATTGGTTCTTTGGAGATGATTGAAGGGATGAAGAGCTCCTTGCTCGTCCGTGGGGATTTTCAGTGGTTACGTATACGTTGTGAAGCTATGGGATATTTTCTGGAGATGCTGCTGGTTGCTGATTGGTTCCCAAGATCCCAAGTGTTAAAAGTCGATGAATTCGATTGAATCATACTTGGTAGGACTGAGACACTCCGCACTTTTGGCTTTCCTATAAATCCGTAACTCCGCCGGGACTTTGACGTCCGTCTATTCACAGTGCCAATCACAATGGAGATCAGAGAAAGTCGGCAGTGGCAGTTACAAAGGGGGAAGGAGTGAGAAAGAAATTGATCTCGTTAGTTTGTCGTTGGGAATTTAGGGGTCTTTTGATCTTGGATCAAAGATCTCCCCGGATTGGTGAAGAAAATTCCTATTTTTTTGTGTTTTTGCCTTACCCCGGCGGTGGTGGTGGTGTAGGGGGATATGGAAGTGTTGAGCCGCGGCCTCATAGGACTACATCCAGCGTCGGCGTGAGGGACGGGGACCAATCCAAGGGGTCCAAGGCTACAAATCCCTGCGCCTGTAAGCGGGCCGTGACACTCATGGACTGGAATTCGAGAGCACTGGTAGGGGTCGCGGGTGAAAGGCATGTCCAAATGCGAAAGGGTGGGCACGGGCAGAGAGAGGTCAAAGGGGGCAAAGAGAAATCAAAACAAAAATGTGCTAAAAGGTCACGCAGTTTTTCTTAAAGAGTTTTTCTGCTAAAACAATAAGGAGGGTGAAGGTTCATAGGAAAACAGGCTAGCGGAGAGGAAACGTCAATGTCAATGTTTCTTCACACATTAGGGACAAGACGCGACAGGACAGAGGGGTATCGGTATCAAAAGTCTGATAAGTTTAGAATTAAAGGCAGGAGGCCTGGAGAAGGAGAAAAGTTTGAATGAAGAAAATGACGAAAAAGGGAGAAAGAAGGTGAAAGTTTGGACATTTCTAATTATTGTTGAACAGTTTGAGGCTTCAAATGGGTTACCTGGTGATGGGGGGTGATGACGCAGTTTGTACAGCTAGCTCCCGGCGGATTCTCCTTGTAGGCAGGTTGATAGGGAAGTAACATCCGGATTTTACCCCAACGATGGAAAAATAGAGCTAAACCAGGAGGTTGACAAGAGGTCAGAGGCTCGAGAATGTGGGGTCATGGGGCTTACCAATGGCTACAACCCAGAGGATTAGAGCGAGACCAACTAGGCTTAGCTCGACAAGCTTTACTTGGGGCATCTTGAGTTCCCTGGAGGGCTCCTCTTCGGCCACTTCGTCAAGCTCTACTTCAGGTTCCTCCACTGTCGGAAAGACGGTTTATACACACAACTTTCTGAAGGGATTTAAAAGAGGTGAAGCTCAACTTACGCGGTGTCTTGACTATAAGAATATTTGACCTCCTCCGGACACTCCGCGTGAAGAGTGTTATATAAATTTGGTAGTCCGTATCCGGAAGTAAGTTTTCAATATTTTGGTAACAGCTATTCCTGGGAACAGTTTCTACAACCCTGTACCTATTCAAGACCGGACAAGAGAGAGGAGGTACAGGGTGACTGTCTGGAGGAAGAGTTAAGAGGTGAGCCTTACGTGGCCTTGAGAGGTTTGAGCGTCAATTCATATTTGTCATGGAGGTGGTGGTTGCGACAGCTCCACCGGAGGCTAATCGACCTCGGCGTCATGTCTACCACAGTTAGATTTTGCGTGTAGAGGTCAAACGGTGTCGTGGGCAGAGGAAATGGGACCGTGGGACCCTCCGTCTTGGTGTGATCTAAAAGCACATTGGTCGAAAATGATACTGAGAAAGACCACCGCCTCCTTTTCTGACCAGAAAACATCCGAACAAGAAACTCAAGTGACATACCCTGCGGTGAGCCCGTTTGAAGCAAAGAAATAAAAATGGCGGCGAGTATCAACATTTCCCTTTCCCATCAAAGGATTCCCCTCGCATTAAGTCTCAATTCAGCGTTTGGACATCCCCTCGCCTCACTGACCTCCTGAGTATGCTTTTGCCATGGGATGATGACAGCGTCAGGCAGGGCGTGGGCAACGGTCCACTTTGCGTTTGTGTCAGGATAAAATTATCTTGTCAAAATATTCGAGTATTCTCAATATTCTCTCAACACAGCCATACCAGCATCGTCTTCGACTCTTGATTGGTTCTTGATGGCGATGAGAGACGAGAGTTAAATCGGCAAGTCTCGCCGGTTCTTCATAACTTTCCTTAACTTGGGTAGCCTGCAATTAGAAAAATAAGGTCGTAATCGAAGTAGTTCCAAGGCTAATTCCATGAAGCCTGTGAAGCGTCAAGCCTGCTTTCTTTGACCTTTCGCCTACGCTTCACAGAAACCTCTCGCGTGTGTCATTCGACGATGACGGAATTCATCATTTCTAGTTCCATTTTCCATTTTTGGGAGTCTAAATAGGGCCTCATTCCATTTTGGGTATTTTGGAGAAAGGTTTTATTGATTGGGGAAAGCGAGTGAAAGTTAATGGTCCTTTTTTTGTCTATCTGTCTGTCTGTGATGATAATTATTCCGCAAAATGAATTTATGCGGACTCGGCATATTTTTCTAGAAAGGCATGATGATGGTGCTAAAACGAAAACGATGTGGAAATGAGCAGAATGCCGCCGCTTCGCCGGCGAACCTTTACCGGATTTACAAAAATAAACATGAAGTATAAGTAGCACCCTCGTCAGCCTTCCTACGCGGGGACGTAAATGGTTACCGTTTTCGACTCGCCATCCAACCACACCCCGCAACTGAACATGTTGGGCTTGAAAAAACGTTTGAAAAGAAAACAAACGAACGTTACTACTAGAACAAGACTTTCCTTCTATCCAAAACTTTCTTGTTCAATTGCATGCCGAAAGGTGTTCTTTTTGCTATAGGAAACCTTGACATTTTGAATCAATTTGACTAGCAAGGATAGGATGCGGTGAGGTGAGGTTAATTAGACAAACAGAATAAAAAGTCAATAATACCAGTTGGGGGCCAAAAATAATGTCCGTGTCAACTTGTGTATACGTAATAACTGCCAACTGGCTGGGCGGGCGTTGTCTTGTTTTTCACGTGGACGGTCTTTTAACTACCCGTTCCTGAATCCGGATAAAGTGTGCCCAAGTTTTCCCACTTCCCCTCTACCCCTTACCTCAGTTTCTATTAGGAATGTTATTTAGGAGGATTCTGCTCACTTTAATGACAGAGCTCAGGTGAGATTAAGTGACGAATGGAGGAAGGAGGACATCAACAAGAACTTTCTCGTCAATTCTTAAAGAACTGAGAGAATAACAATAGTGGTGGGGGTGGGGGTGCTCGTGTCGTGACACGCCACTCCGCCCGCATACACCAAATTTAGCAGGGAGTCCGACCAATCAGGAACGAGATACGGCAGAATGGAGAAAGGGCAGAGAGAAAGCAATGAGCCATGAGCCCAACAGGGACTCCACCAGACTCGGAGCCTAGAGAGAGAAAATTAAGAAGCAACATCTACCTCCCCTGAATAATTGAGAATAAGTTTGGATTGTCAATCTCAATTAACAGGGAATGGGAATCCCACTGCCGTTGACTTTCCTTCCTAGGGCTTCCGCCATCTATAAAAGCCCTCTACTGCTTTCAAATTGAATACGAAAGGAATGCCTAGATAACGTCTGTTGTCCCAATGAATAAATCCGATCGATCGATTAATGAATTCAATAAACTCAATTAAGAATTACCCATTATCGCTCAAAAAACGGGCAATAATTGACGTTCTCGGCCCCCTCTACTATTTTATTTAAAACTACCAGGAAGGTGAACCGCGAGTGCGAGGAGTAGGCATGGGATGGACGAGGGAAAGCGGGGAAAGCCAGAAGAAAGGAGGCTACTTATAAGGAATTTATAAGCGTTTTAGCCTGTAAATTATGAGTAATTTATTCAAAGGCGATTCTTATCTCTCTCCCTCTGCGTGGAATTGGAGTGGAGGTAAATGGAAACGTGCTCGAGGGAGAGTGGTGATAGGAGAAAGCAGGGGTGATAAAATGCCAACTTTCCCAAATTGTTTACATTTCACTCATCTTTAACCCATCTGCTGCTCCTCCCCGGCCCAACCGACCTCGACCTGATGATGGGGTTAAACTCAGACTCGTAGCAAGCACGCCAACTTATGCGTTTCCGGTCTCTCTTGCACGTTTTTGTCAAAAATACAATGAAGCCGCAAGACGGAAAAGAAAATTCAGTAAACACAAAAGCTTGGGTGCTTATTTCGTGGTGAAAGCGGGGAAAGTGGAATTTGTGGGACAAGAGAAAGGAAAATGTTGAGGGTTGCAAATTTTCTGCAACAAAACTCAAGATCTCACTAACAAAAGATCGTGTCGTCAAAGTGTGTCCTATTGCTAGCGAACTTCCCTAATCAAACCCCAAAATCAATCATCCCACGGACTGGAAATGTGGAGAAAAAACTCACGTTCTTGCTTTGTGGGTGAAAGTTGCTTTTGATTCCCAGAGGAAGAAAGATTTGGTCCGTGGTCCACCGCCAGTCACACTGGACTCATAGGATCAATCAAAAACTAAACTCGGAAACACCTTCACTTCACTTCAGTTGTCAGCTAATCGTTTCCGTCAATTATTTAATTGCTTCCATCGATCCTCCTTTTCTAGTCCCGACAAGGCCAGTTTAAAAAAAAACGGAGAAACTAATCAAACCAAAGATGTTTTCATTGGTGAGTTCGATCCGGGTCAATCAGAAGAAAGCCGTTTTCGTTGCTAAATTTGTTCCAACAGCGTCGACTAATCAAACACTTCCTTTGAAAACTCCTTATTGTCTGAATTCTTGACACTGAGAGAGTTGAGAAGGTCACACGCCCGGCTGCCTTTCGCTTCTAAAGTCCCACCACTCGCCCTCCGTCCTCCTCGACTCGAAGCTCCTCCATCAGACAATGCTGATGAAAGTGGGAAGAAACTCCATTAACTATGCATGAGCTCCGAGGGAAGAATTGCGTAAGTTTTCCCAAAAGTAAACGTTTGTTATTTCTATTGCTCAATTGAAAGGGAAAAGTGGAGGATTGCGGTCTTGCTTACCTTGATTAAAACCGGAAATGACTGAAATGAAACTGAAGAGAAGAAAAGAAGGGAGTCGAAAAAGAGTGAAATTTTGGATCATCAATAATTCCGTGGAGAGCCAGTCATTGGAAACCCACTAGGCACAACTCTTTGGCCGGATGACAATAGGAGAAAGAAAGAAAGAAAGAAAAGAAAGGACAATGGAAAAGTCAGGTTTCTCGAAATGTCCATATTCCAGCAGAACCCCAACCCAACCGAAATCCAATCATATAATCATAAATGTTGCAAGAACTATCGATTCCAAGTGACCCATTCCAGGGGATTCCAACCACCCAAATCCAAAAAATCGGCTCTTATCATTAAAAAAACAACTTTACTAATCCTATCGTTTCACGGAGATGATACTATAGAAGAAATGACCTCCGACCCTTGGCCTCGTTCGGAGTCAACACTACAACAACCCACTTACTCCTTGAAACTTGACGTACTCCTCCGACAATGAAAATTTACCTTCACCAACCTGACTTTCTTATGAATGAAACTGTAATAAGTTTGTCATTGACGGTTTTAGATGTTTCAGGTAATCAATCAACTCCGTCAATTGAAATTTATGGATGGTAAGTGGTCAGAGTTGTTTGTGTTCAGGAGGCTGTTTGTCGGGCTACTCGGAAAAAGTTGCTCTTTAGCGAAGGGAAAGTGGATGACTGTGGAAAGGAGAGAAAATTATTTCGGGCCAGGGGGAAACGGATGGAAGAAGGATGCTTCCCCATCCCCACACAACAACTTCTCACGGTACGAGGAGGGTGTGGTGGTAAATTCTCAACGTTTCCAGCATCCGCATCACGGTATCACGGGAGAAAGTCGCCCACTCTCTTTTCTCTAATGATGATGGAATTCCTCCGGGATTTACATGTTTATCATCCAGTGATCTCTGGAGGAACGCGAGTCTTTAAGGATCGGATGTGAAATTGACGAAATCGGATGTCGGGATTTAGTAGATTTATTTCAATTTTGTAGCTGAAAGGCATTTAGCTTGAACTGAGGTGTTCCACTGTTATGGCCTTTTCTCTCAAAAACAAATCAATCCGAGGACGCATATTGCCGAAACACATCCGGAAAAGAGAAATTATGTTATTGGAATGCCTGATAAGCTGCTGGAATCCCTAATAAGCTGAGTACCTGGACGCGGACATTGTTTTGTTTTAATCAATTCTTCCGTTAGGCGGGGACGAGGGGTCATATTTAAAGCTTGAATCTAATGCGGCTCATTTAGCAATTCCGATACCCTTGTTATTCGGTGACAAAATCCTCCTGGAACTTTCGTGCGCCTACCGGAAGTGGAAAACCTTCCCGGAAATGTTTAGCGGTTTGATTAGTTTTGTCTTGTCGTCACTATCAATTTCTGCTGAGGTTCCTCATTTGCCATTCCCAATCACTAAACTGCATTTATCCAGCCAGCCAGTCTAGTCTAACTAACAATACCAAATTGTTTATTATACAAAAAAGATTAATTTTTATCGAGAGCTGCGGCTTGTGTGCATTGCATAGGCATTAGGGGTCCAAGTTGACTGACATGGGCGTGGGTGTGGTTGGCCTCCCACAGGGGCTAGGACTGGCCCTGCTTCTCTTCCCGGTCCTAATTGGAGGTGATGACCAGCAGGCTACGTTTGACGTCGTGAATCCATTAATTTTCCAAGCTCCGGCCTCACCCGGCAGTCATTTCGGATGGAGTACTGCCCTTGTCAATCTCAATTTTGGCCCTCAGGGAAAATCATCTTGGTTCGGAATTTCCTTCAGAACAGACTGGGATTTTGTGTTGATTTGATGAAACCTTGTGAATCCTTGCAGGATTTTTATTGGTGACCCCAAGGGGAATATAACGCGTGACCCGTCGTACAGGAATGTTAGAGAGCCAGGGGTCGTATGGAGGTGTAGCCTCTATCAACAACGCCGAGGCGGCTCCGAAATGTTGACTCCCTCCTGTGAGGCGCTAAACATTGATCCTAACCGGATTGGGGGTAAGGAAACTCCGGGTCAAAGGTTACTTGTGAGTGGCAAAGCTAAATCAGTTTAGTTGAATCGTGTTAGGTTGCGGGGACAAATGTGAGGGAGCTCCCCATCAAGAGTACCACACTCGGAATTGGGTTGGTGGGACAATGGCAAGCAGTGGGACCCGGTTAGTCATTTCTGCTCACCTCTGGCACCGCGGCAGTGAGAAAGGTAAGCACTCCAAGTGTACCGAGTTCCCTAAATCCCGTGAACAATAATTAGCAAGACGGTTCTGCTATTTCAGATCCCGTTGTGAACGGGCTCGCCTACTGGTTCGACACGGAGAAAATGTTTACTGGAACAAAGCAACTCAACATTGGGGACAGATTGACACATCGACTCATTCCGTTCTTCTATCGTATGACCGCTTGACCTTTTAATGCAAGTTATTCTAAAAATGGCCGAATTTGACAAGTCTGATCGTTTTGGCAGGTCCAATTCCGAACGTGGAGACCCTACCGTACCAATTCTACACACAACCAGGAGGATCCGGAACGTTGCTTCCGGATTTGGCACACGGTGAAGCCGGATTCTCCTTGCACCTGACAGGGGATGGACAGTTGTTGATGGGAGCTCCAGGAGTTCAAGTCTGGAGAGGTGAGACCATGGAGAGCCAATCAGAAGAAGGCAAACAAATCCTGAGTTCCGATTGGTCCATTTCTCGCAGGTGCGGTGGTGCGTTATCAGGATAGTAGCCATGATTTCCGGGATACAAGTCGACCCAATTCCTACGAGGGGCCGGAGTTTAACGGCTATCGAATCATGAAGCGAAATTACGGGCATGGGAACGAATATTTTGGTTAGGGTCTTTAGAAACGACAAATCAGAAATTAGGTCTCAGGTTTTGTAAAATCTGTAAAAGCGTTTCCTTACAGGCTATGCAGTGAGCTCTGGAAAATACTTCCCGCGGCAGTGGAACCAAGCAGAAGCGTTTTCCTCAGCCGGTGGTTCCCCAAGGGCTCGCGGATTAACTGGTGAAGTAGTCATTTTCCAAATCCGGGACACGGGCCTGGAAGAGCAAGTAGTCATTGTTGGAGATCAATTCGGATCATACTTTGGATCCGTCCTGGCCTCCGCTGATGTCAACAATGATGGCTTGGATGAGCTCCTGATTGGTGCTCCACTTTTCAACGAACCAGTCACAACGGCGAGTGAGACATTCCTGGATCATGGGACCGTCTACATGTACAGCTCAGCCCTGACGGTAAAGCGGAAGCGGAACGCTCCCTGCATTCCCACTTTAGACCTTTAAAGAAATGAGAACTTGTTGG
>Ga0194135_10001085_pt1 | contig 15965 bp, 17 predicted proteins | sample LitLau_LLRF_2013_FD_134024 | JGI IMG/M metagenome (GOLD analysis project Ga0194135, IMG submission 134024) | Freshwater sediment microbial communities in response to fracking from North America - Little Laurel Run_MetaG_LLRF_2013 (version 2) | ecosystem: Environmental > Aquatic > Freshwater >...
CGTTTATGAGTTTGGACTTGCTGGAGGATTCCAAACCAGTTTTGAAGTGCTCCGAATCCATGAAATGTCAAATCATGACAAAATGCATGCCTTTCACTTTCTCTACTTAATTGCCGAGGGGCCAGGAGGATCCAGTGCCAAGCGGTTTATCTGCAGTGACACGTCCTGTAAGCTTATCATTTCTAACAAGAATCAAACAGAACAGAATTCAACAGAATTTTCAGGTTTTCTGTTACATTTTGTTTCCTAGATTTGGAATGCGTCGTCGATTGCCTAACAATGAATCAGGATCCGCACGTGATCAAGGAGGCAAAGCGGTTCCTTCAGAACATTTGCATTGGGAATACGAGCAAGAATTTGGTCATGATTTCCAAGTATGTCATTAGCCTCCTCCCCTGCGATTTTAACCCACAGATTCAAGCAATGGCCTGTCACGTTCTTGAAGGAATCATTGTAAGCTGAAACTGCGGAAAATGCCGTCTTTTACAAAGTGCGGTTGGTTTTGAAACGGTTATTTTTAAACAACTGTTTTCTTTCCGCATCTTCATCCGTTCCCTTTAGAATCAAAATGCGGAAGTTGCTGCAGGTTGCTGCATTCTTGTGGTCGACGTTTTGAAGTCCAACTACGATGACGCTCTGGTCGACGGTAAAGGAATCCTTTCCCGTAAAATATATTCACAACGTGCTCATGGGCCCGTTTCTTTTTTTTTTCAAAGTGGGAAATGTCTGCCTTGCAATTATGGGAACATCAAGTACGAATGAGTTGCTGGTCCTTTTGATCGAAGCTGCCCAGCCATTCAATCTTCTCGAAAATTTGACATCACCTGGTGACCTTTCATATCAGAAATGACACGTTCCAGTATCAAATTCTCCAGTTGTATGTAAATTTGATTTGCCATTCTAGTCTCCCCAGTGTCCCCACTTGGCACACCAACTGTCAGCTATGACTTTAATCATTCTGATGAATCTCCAAAAATTGGAAATGCGGGACCGCGTGAAACCGAGGAAGAGCACGACCCTTACTTCCGTTTCCAGTATGGCGCCATCTATACCCTCAGGTAAGCCCAGCATTGTTTCACAACATTGATTTCATCTGAGGATTTATTTACACTTGGATCGGTAAAGCTATCTGGTGAAAAATCAACCGAAATTCGCTGATGGGATGATCGAGCGTGGAGTAATTGGGAGTTTGCTCTCAGGCATTGGGACTGTCTGCTACACTTCCGTATGGTTCAAGTTCCGAATGACAAAGACCACCACCAGCAAGCAATACTCCATTCTAAGGACTCATTAGTTCAATTTTTGTGTTTATTAGGTTCAGCTGGAAGCAGTTCGGCTACTCTTACTCCTTCATGAGCTTTCACCAGACTGTTCAGTGGCCATTTCGGCTCTCCTTCCCAAGCCACTATTATCAGCCCTGCTTGTAAGTATTGGTCCTTTCCCAGGAGAATTTCTCTTTGAAACTCTCCAGTCATATGTGGGAGGGGTTACGAGGCCCAACTTGTAGACAGGAATAAAACCATGTAGAGAGGAACAGTAAATTCAATAGATTGTAATTAGCTAAAAATGCCTCGTTTCAGTTATGATTCCACTTTTGTCGCTAAACTCTTCTTCCTTGCTGTCCATAGGCTGAACACGAGGAAGTGCTCCAGTATGTGACGGCGGTGATGGGCATTGTCCTACGACGCCTCGGTTGCCGAGTCCAAGCCCATTGGGAAGCCTGGTTTCTGCGTCTCAACTCACCCGGAGGTGGGGCAGAGGAACTGGATACGGCGTCACGGACTGGTCTTAGCATTGAAATCGAGTCAGAAGAAAGTGAAGATAAGAAAGACAGCGGGGATGAAGACGAGGAAGGTAAAGAAGACAAGATTGACGTTCTCCAGGAAATTGATACGCTTGTTGAGCTCCTCGCAGACTCCCTTTCTGATCCATTCATGTAAGTTTTGTCAGAAAAAAACATCAACAGTAGTGGAGTTCGAATGAGAGTTAATCATATTACATGTGCTTAATTACCACTCTAACCATAGGACGATTCTGGAAAGAATGAAGCTCATCTTCCCTGATCCGAATCTCGTTAACAACTATCGTGAAGACAAGGTGCGTCGATCCCATAGCGGAGGTGCTTCAGCGTCCAGACAGCGATTCCAAGAGAAAGTTACTCCAGGAGAAGAGCATGTCCAGACGACAGAGGCCCTGGAACCATTTCGAAAATACCTTCGCAAGGAGAACCTCATCGTGGAACAAGTGGATGAGTTTGAGAAATACTATGCTGCCAAATTTATCATGGCGTCTGAAGATCATATTGTAAGAGACACGCAATCATAACTCAACGTCAGAGGCCAACTTGAGCGCTCCAGCATTTTCTAGTCAAAATTGTTAATATTCCAGGTGGACATGGATGCAGCACAGGCATTGGCTCTAAAGGATGCGGAACTGGCAATGGCATCTTCCTTCAAAGTCGGGGAAAGTACTGTGGACAATCCGAAAGACGGGGATCTCAATATGTATGAGGATGGATTTGACAGTGGACAAGATCAAATGCTCAATCTCTAAGAAATACTCAAGGAGTCTACAAGGAATGAGAGTTGGTAAATATTCACATCCTCCCATTGTCTTCCCTTATTCCCTTCAAAAAGTTTTGTATTGGATTTTAAAATGAAAAGCAAATAAACGGAATTGTATGAGATGGATGGGAAATCTGCAATTGAGATCTCATTTAAATGTTCTCCACTTCCGTGTAGTAGTGTAGTGGACGATGCGAGTCGAACCCACTGACGTTCTCATCAAATTGGATTTTCTATCTTCTGAAAATTTGCGTTGTTTCGATAGTTTGTTTTTGTGGAAAGTTGTTGGATTCAATTAAAAACTGCAGTTCATTAGTAGGGTGGAAGAGTATCCAACGGAGGAAAGTTCATCGCAGTTCAATTCTGTCGCTACTGATTAGCTGGCAGAGTCTTTGCTTCTTGGCTACAAAAGTTTGTTAGTTTGGTTGTCATTTGGAATTGATTCACAGTAGGAGTGATTGATATTATAATTTAAATCGCCTGTTCCCTAGTTCCTCGCTTTCCCTTTCTCCTTTTCACGGATGTCAAAAACCTCTGCACCCTCTTTACTCTGGGGCTCGTTGACGTGATGGGAGAAAGTGAAAGTAAAACTTTTAACACAATTTCCTCGAACTTTTTCACTTTCTTTACGATTTCTTTTTGTAAAAGTTTTGATGTTTCTTGATTTCCAGGAGTGTTTCGTAGATGGAAACGTCTCAGGAGGAGAAAGTAGAGAAAGTGAAATGAAGAAAAACAAGATTTCCTTTTGTCTCCTCTCTCGTGAGATCCCAAGTGCAATGAAAAGGGAAGATGAGGGTTATAATTCTTTGGATGTGGATTACGCTCCGGGATCCTCTTATTATTTTGTTTTCATAAAAACACTTTTCATTCTCGTTGTCCCTACTAAAACAAAATTGGAAACTTTGACGCGATAAACACTAGAACATGAAGAAATATCACGCAACAGTCAAGAAACCCATCAGGATTCATTCCAGTGCAGTAGCAGTCCACCATCCACCTTCGTTAATCCTTTTGAACGCTATTCACGTACTGCTCACTTACATTTTCCTCCAGTTGCATCTCCATTGTCACCTCGCTGACGCTTATAAAGATAAATCTTTAGTTTCGTCGACCACAATGGGGATTCAAGTGGGCGGACAAGGCGAGCATCAGAAATGGGAGGAGAGGAACAGAATAGAAGGAACACTTTTCATTTCCCATGAGATTCCCTTTACTTTTATTTTGATAGGAGAGAGTTCTTTGAACTTTTGAACCGTTTCTGACCAGAGTTATTTCAAAGGTAATGGAATGGGTGGTGGTGGTGGCCCAGTCTCTCAACCACGACATGCTCTTTAACTTATAACAACACGACAATTCTTTTTGCGATTGACCTTGAAAACTTTCGTTCCTTAGAAGAAGGTTCCCAAGAAAATACGAAGGAAGGAAAGCAAACAATAACTTTCACTTTTTCCGAACATAGTAATACTTCCACGCAGGCGGAGCTTCCAAGACTCCTTAAGGGCACTTACTTCTCAAGGTGTGAATATTCTTTGTGTATTTTAAAAGTTTAGCCTCTCGTCCTAAAAAGTGAAGAACCATAAAAGTTTTGTGGTGTTGGTGGTCTTGTAGCGGAGACCGTTGAGCGGGTAGTTAATTCTTGCTTGTGCTAAACTTGAATAATCCAGGGATAAAGGAGGAGAGAAATGAGTTTCGCTTTCATTAATGTTGCGTCGCCTGCCATGTCGTCAAAGAATTTGAGGTGAACTTTCTCTTTCTGTCCTGATGTAACCTGGGGACCAAAAAATCTTTCCTACTTCCTTCTCGTCCACATCCTCGTACTTCCATAACTTTTAATCACACAACGCTTCATGTCCAGCGTCACACTCACGCCTTTCTTTTTCCACCCGACCAACCCGCCTGATTTTTTTTGAATGAGACTTTTGATACAGATTTAAAAGAAATTAGGACTTCCAGAAAGACAACTAATGACAAGACCACAAGCAAATTCTTAAAACAAGACTCAGAACCCGAGAAAAGTGAGCATTGTGTCAGTGTGTCACTCCTCTTTTCGTTGCTTTCTTCCATCTACTTTCCCTAAGATCATCTTTCATGATGAGATTCTGTGGAGGAGAGCAGTTAAAAATCGGCTCAGGGAAAATTACAAGCGTCCCAGTCCCATTGCACAGTAAGTTGTATATTATACGTTTTCTCAGATTCTGTTTGTGCCTGATTTCTTTTACTAAACCGCGATCTCTCCTTAATCCCAAAAGGACTTACTTCCCGTCATCTTCTTCTCCTCTTTCTCCTGTTCCGCCATGAATTTCTGAAACCTTGGCGGGTCGTGTGGCGTATGACATTAGAATTTCTAGGTTTAACAACCGGAAACTTTTGCCACCGGCTCATCAAAAATGAATGACTCAAAAGTCAGGAAGAGAAGATGGGGAAGATAAAATATAAGCTAAGAATATATAATATATAATAAAGAACAGAACAAGTTGTGAGTCTATGATGACTCTTTCACAGGTCTTTATGTGCATGTGCCTTGACTTTTTAAAGTGCTGCCATAGCCTCGAGGTTAAATATAACATTTGTGTCACCTAATGGAAGAATAATCACATCATTCCTATAATACACCAAGTCTATAATTACAGGCACCCCCCACCCATCAGAAACAGATCATGTTACCTGAAAAAATCCTCATTATTGAAATCAGCGTCTTTTCAGTCTTTACTGTTAGTCACGTACTAAAAGTACGATCCCCGTTTAACACTTTAATATGAAGCCGATGCCTGAGAAAGTTTAGATTAAGTGAACACGTTCATCTCACGACGACGCCCTGATTTCCCCGTTCACCAGACACCGGACACATTCCAGAGTTTGCCACGGAGTGAGTGAATTGATTGGTTTGGACTTTTGAGAAGAAAACAGAGAAGGATGGGGGAAAAGATGTGAAGGAATTAAAAGAGACCATCCATCAGGCAGAGTTAGAGAGATCAAAGAAGACTTTCCATCTTGAATCTTGATTTTTCCAGTTGGATTTTAATTAACTCAGATGATGGCTAGATAAAGATGAAAGGCTTATGAACTAACGAGACCCTGGGCGTGATCTGTCTAATTGAGCATTTTCTTCAGAAATTTAATCTTTGGATCCTCATTTCTCTTTTGTACTTTCTTACTTGATTGGCTTACGGGTACAATGTGGAAATGGCAAACTCCGCAATTTTCGTTCAAACTAAAAGAATAGCCAAAATAACCCAGAATTGAAAAAAAAAGGAATCCTTTCGTAATCTCAATTGTACTATCATTTAAGATAACTAAAACTTGGAGAGAGTTTACTGGAGCGATGAAGCCAAGGAAGGATGTGGAAATCAGAAGGAAAACGCGAGACGCAGATTTAAAAGAAGTGTACAAATAGCATTGTTGGTGGAATGTAATGTTTAATGTAGTACATCACCACCCCCACCAAAATTGAGATCGAGGATGAAAGCCACGAGACAGAGGGTGGGTAGGGTTAAGAAAGTGCTCCGTGGCAGGCAGGAAGGAAAAATGAGACTTCCCCTGGGGGTTCCTCGTTCTCATCCTAAATAAGTAGAGCAACTGAAATCAGATCACACCTTCAAACAAAAATCCATTTTCCTTCCAATAAACCCGACAAGGAGCTGGGAGGCAAAGAATAACAGCAGGGGCGGGTCCTTGACTCGAGTCCAACAAAAACGCTCCAGGTTATCCAGGTTCTATCCTTCTTTTATAACATGGAACTTGAAAGATTACTTCACACTCACGAGTGAAAGAGAAGAACCCCCTTGTCTCTTGTTCCAAAGACAAATTGGGGGAATTTTACATCTGAGTCTCCCTTTGTTTCAACTTATGAAGAAGTGCTATCATGAGACGAAGAATGAAATAAAGGAATTAAATTCTCTAATCAACTTCCTATTGTTCTTCATCTCTGGACCATTAACACTAATCCCTTCCCATCCGCTTAACCCCCGGCCAAACTCAATGAAGGTCCCTACTCAAAGAACTTTACAAGTGCGAAACGCAATTACGAAACTTCATTTTTATAAATCTTTATTCTGTAAAAACAGAGTTTCCCCTTTTAAGAAAGAATTGAGTTACCCTTGCGTTGTAAAACGGTTAGGGAAAACAATCCAGCTTTAAGAGGCGGGGTTTCGTGGGCCTACAATTGGTCGATGAGTCTTGGCAAGATGGTCACCATGCTCCTGAATGGGGGAAGGCGTAAGTTGGGTATCCTTCCACAAATCTGGCGTCAAGTAAGCATAGGTCTTGGCAATGGCTTGGTAAGTGGCCTTGGCTGGAATTGAAAATGAGAATTTGTTTTTTATTTAGCTTATAGGTAGGAGGAGGCTTAAAGTAAAAACTTGGTGGTAGTTTAAAACGTAAAAGTTTCTTACCGAAGTTGCCCAAGGTACCAGTACTACCGGTAGCAGATGTGTAGCAATCCTCTACACCGGCCATCTTCAAGAGCTTCTTTGGAACGGGAGCGGAGACAATCCCAGTTCCTCTTGGTGCCGGAATGAGACGGACCAATACGGAACCGCACTTTCCGGTGACCTGTGAACCAATCGAACATCTTAAAGCTCCCAAACTTCTGCATAATTCCAGAATTCAGGAGAATACACGGATAATGATAATATGGACAAAGGCCCATTACTAAATTACGTACCTTGCAAGGAACGGTATGGGGCTTTCCGATCTTGTTTCCCCAATACCCTCGTCGTACTGGAACAACGGAGAGTTTTGCCAAAATAATGGCTCCACGAATAGCAGTGGCAACTTCCTTGGAACACTTGACACCAAGACCGATGTGCCCGTTGGAGTCACCGATAGCTGTATACAAAACGAAAGTAATTAATAATTATCCATCCCTACCTATTAGTCCACATGAAATATTTTTCAGAATATTAATCTTGCACTAGAATAATAGCAGTTTGCTTACCAACGAAGGCCTTGAAGCGAGTTCGCTGACCAGCTCGAGTCTGCTTTTGAACTGGCATGATCTTTAAAACCTCATCCTTGAGGGATGACCCCAAGAAGTGGTCGATGATTTCAAACTCCTTGATGGGCAACGAGAACAAGTAGATTTCCTCCAAGGATTTAATTTTCCCATCACGGACCAAACGTCCCAACTTGGTTACAGGAACCCATTCCTTGTCTCCGTCCTTGCCACCACCACCGCGTCCTCCACGGCCACGTCCACGACCCCTCCCGCGGCCACCACGTCCTCGATCACCTCCTCCTCCGAAACCGCCTCGGAATCCACCTCGACCACCGGCTGGAGCAGCATCCGCCATTCTATTGTAAGAAAAGTAAGGAGAACAGATTAGGATTAGAATTAGACGTTGATTTAATTTAAATTCTACAAATCTTAATCAACACTGGAATGTCAAATGAGAAACAAAAAGGCATGGACAGATAACCAAAAGTTGATCAATTCCAATTAAATTGTCTTCATTAAATTAGATACTAACTAAACTCATTAACATCCTGAAAAGAAAACGGAGTACAATTTTACAATAGGCTCCGCCCCCTTTCGTCCTCTCATGAAATAGCATGGGGGAAACACGCCGTTCCGGCAGAGCGTGAATTTTCATGATTAAATTTACAGAAAACGTTAAATCTGGAATGCCTCTCTTTAAGGAGGCCCTTATGCAGACATTGGTTCTACTTTTAATGAATTTAATCGAAAAATATCGTTCAATTAAAATGAAATAAAATACTTACGTGTATCTAGATTGATGAAAGTGTGGATAGCTGAATGTCACATGAGCTTCTGTTCTGCGAATCTCAAACTACACGCTAGTCAGCCCGAGAAATTGGAATTTTTTCTTTTTTCATGCACGGGCAATTACTCTTTGAATTTTTATTGGATTCGAAAGAAACTATTCAGTTTTCAAATTTTTCTTATTCTTATTTAATTTTACATAAGTTTTTAGTGAAATTTTGATAACCTGTTTCTGCCTTATTCCCCTTTCAAGCCCAAAATTAATTAATCTTTATATGGATGCCCATCTACTCAAAGTTGACAAATTTGTCGTCCTTAGAAATTGAAAGCAAAAACTGTTTTGAGATAAGACATAAGATAAACGACAACATAACAGAGACATGAGTGGTGACGGTGAGGAGGTTAGTTTTATCTTGATTAATTGATTAATTTGCTTAACATCTTACTACTTCTTTAATTAATTTTGATATCTCATACTTCCAGCAACATCGGGAGCCAGAGGGATCGCCTCCTGAGGAAGACGAGGAAATGGTGAGTCAGTTCATATGGAATGAATAGAGTATGGAATCCACAATTTGATGCATTTTGATGCACGCCAATGACTCATTCTTTCTACGCTACCCCGGCAAAATACCTGCACTTTATTTTAGGAAAATGAGATGGACACTGAAGACGACAAGTCACCGGCAGAAGCCGTGGTGACGGGGCCACAAGAATGGGATGAGATGGGAGTGGCGGAACGCTTGGAAACGGCCGATGTTCTCAAGAAGAAAGGGAATGATGAATTTAAGTGTGGAAATTTCGAAGAATCCATTGCAACCTACACCAAAGGCTTGGGCTTTTGTCCTGACAGTGAACCAGAGTTGCGAAGTTATTTATTCGGCAACAGAGCAGCAGCGAAGATGAAGCTGGTAAAATCCCGGCAGCCGTCTGTGTTGTATTTGTGAGGTGTAGAAAATGAAAATGATTTTGAATATAATAAACAGGACTTGAAGACTGAGGCAGTTGATGACTGTACCCAGGCATTAGAGCATAATCCAAATTACGAACGGGTATTACTCCGGCGAGCCAAACTCTATGAAGAACTTGACAAATTAGACGAAGCATTGAGTGATTACACTAAATTCCTGGAACTAGATCCTACAAATCGTGAAGCTCGTCTAGCAGCCCAAGTATGTCGGATATTTGCTATTATAACTTATTTCAATTATGAATCCTCCGATAAGTTTAACTTCTTGACATTACAGAAGTTACCGGGGCTAATAAATGAAAGGAACGAGAAGTTGAAGACGGAAATGATGGGTATGTTGCATGCGGACTTCATTGCTCATGTTCTTCGTGGAGCCTGGGTTAATGATTTTATCTTGTCGTTTTCTCCAGGTAAATTGAAGGAACTTGGAAATATGGTCTTGCGCCCATTTGGCCTCTCTACTGACAACTTCCAATTACAACAGGATCCGAATTCTGGCGGTTACTCTGTTAACTTCAGCAAGTCATCATAAATGGTAAATCGTGTTCCGCTCATTCCCACAGATCTTTGAATAAGGAAAAATTAATTGACCCGAGAATGTCAACTTCCGTGATAACAATCCTTGTCTGAATATACACTTGAAATAGCATTTTACTTTATGTAATTCATTACAAGTTATTATTACCTTTCCAAATAAAGTTATGCAACAAAAACCATGAAATAACAAAAGGGAATTAGCAAATGTCGTCGTAGGCCATGAAACGGTCGATGGCGTGGACGACTCCATTTGTTGCAGGAATGTCAGAGCGAAGTACTCTGGATAAGCCAACCTCGCGAATGCGATCTGTATACAAAGGAGAGGTGAATTACTTGGTTTCAAAATGAATTGAAGCAAGGCTTGCTTCCCCATCCTACCGTTTCTGACGCCAATCAAGAGTTCTCGCTCGGTTGCACTAGTAAGTTCTTGGCCGTCCTTGAAAGCGGGACTAAAGTGGGTTCCCATTATAACGTGCTGCAGGATCATGGCCTGAGCGTCCTTCCGTGACAATGAACCTGCTTAACGAATTCACTACTGACAATTCCGACTTGCATATTATAATTTCTTTTCCTCTAATTGCAGAATGAAGAGGTGAAACTTGATTTATGTAACGTGATACACCGCACCGTGGCGAACCCCCAGTACATTAGTTGACTAAAGAGCGCCTGCCTAACAGCAATGTAAGGACTGTTGTATAACTTACGGGCTGACGTAGCATTGTCTGCATTCTCCAGAATCTGTTTGACTCGACTAGGCAAGAACTCGAAAGCATCATTGGTAGGAGCGAAAAGAGTGATTGGGTTTCCTGAAATAATTTTATAGAAAATCCGCATTTGATTTTTCTTGGATTTTTGAGGAAGGAGGGCAAAGGTCACCTCTATTTTTCAGTTCTTCTTCTAATCCTGCTTTCCGAACGTAGGCTTTGAATTTGGAAAAGGAAGTGCAATTTTCCAATACGTCAAAAACATTTCCAACCGGGAGGGGAAACAACGTGTCCCCAATGACATGGACGACCCCATTCGAGGCAATCGCATCTGGGACGGTTACGGTCACATGATTGATGGTGGGTTTCTGAGAAAAAGGAGGTACAATGGATAATTTATTTGGGAAACTATTGTCCAAGAATGTTTCTCCAGAAAATTCTTACACGATCCGGATACAGGCGCACACTGAGGGGTCTTCCGTGGTAGAGTGTTGGAATCCGCTGCTCATTCTTCATATCCTTGGATGTGATTTTCCCCATGGTGATATGATAGAGGAGCATGTGAGCCAGGATTTCAGCATCCTGCAAGAGTTTTCTCTGGGCCCATTTCGGCAAGCGATCAATCGCATCATCCGTAGGAGCAAAGACAGTGAAGGGACCTGAGCCCTGCAATGCTTCTCCCAACTGGGTCTGCTGAATCAATTGGAGGAACGTTGTCGCCCGAAGCTCTTTAAGGACATCAATAATGGACGTCCGGCGGGGATGATTCACTGCACTCGCAGAGGGGTCACTTACCTGTAAAACTTTCTGAGCTAAGACGTTTTGGAAGGACTAAGGGTCACCCGTCGTATCCAAAGAAAAATGAAAGTTAAATATTTAAAAAAAAAAAAAAAAAGAACTACTTACGGTATCCTGGATTCGCTTCCTTGGTGTGAACAAATTTCCAAAAATTTGACCCTGTGTGACTGTGGCGAGGAGGAGAGTCAATGCCAATGGAGCCCTCATTTTGGAGATCAGATATAAATTGTCAAATCAAGCCAATCGTAGAGGAATGAATGATAAGAGGTGTTATGTTGCTGGGAATCTTTGTAATAAAGACGAGCGGAATGAGAGGGCAATGCACGGCTAATGAGAAATGACAATAATGGAAACTTGCTTGATGATGCCTGGTATATTGCAGTGACAGTAGACAGTGGGAATTGAATGAATCTCTCACAACAATAAGATTAAAAACTCCTTTGCATCTACGGAATCGGAAATCTTCCAGAGTCTATTCACCTTCACTATGCAAAATACAAATGCAAACTGAGGGACTCCACAGAGACTTTACCATTTTACACCCAAGCCTTAACTTGGATTTTCACCTTTTGGAATTAAAAATCCTACCCAGGCTTCTGTAAACAATTGTTACGAGGTTTTCCTTAACATTGACAGTGGATTCATATCACATGCGGTAGAGGAGGCAGATGCGATGATTAAATCATATGATGATTTCCCTTTAATGCTACGCTTTGTTGCCCATCATTCATAATTACCTAAGATATTTTACACCCAAGCGCAGTTAAGATCGGTTGAGCCTTGGGTGAATTCACTGCAGAAGAACCGTATGAACTGAAAAGATAATTTCATTTAATTGAAGAGTCGTGGTTACTTAATTTTTATCTCTTTGGGTACGAATCAGAATCAAATTCATGGAAAGAGATTTCATAACTTTCAACAGTGAACTCACACGTTCTTAATCGGATGAGCAATTTTCATAGAAGTTTTAGGATTTTCTCTTCATAATAATCACGAAATTATTATTGTGTTTGTGCAGTTATAATTTTCCAATTCTATCTGCACGCTTTCTGATTAGAGGGATGACGGATGAAGGTGATGCGGATTGTCGGAATCCCAAAACCACGACAACTATTCCCAAATTTAATTTTTTGGCTCTGTAGAAAGTAATCCAAATCAAATTATCCAACACCCAAGATACGCGGATAATCCCGTTAAAGGTTTTAATTATAACCCAAATGAAGCGAGCAATTTCCGACAGTTAAAATTAAGCACGCGGAGTTTTGGGTTGTTATCTCTGGGCTGGGGGGTAAAGAACGGACATTTTTGAAGTGAGAATAAAATTTGTGAAAACCTCCTGGATCTCGTTGGGGGTTCCCGGACTTCCAGTGGAAAAAAAACTACACTGGAGGGCAGTTATATATGAGTAAAAATTAACCTAAACTGAACTGTAGCTTGGTTTCCATTGGAAGTTCTTAATTCCCGCATTGGAGAAGGAAGACTTCTCGTTTTATTTTTCCTCTTTTTAAGATGGTGGGCGTGTAAGTGCGTCCTAATTTTAAAAAGCGTTCAACCGTATTGCCTATCACGACAAAACACTCAGGACCCACCAGGCCTATTCATTCTGTGTACGAGGAAGGACTCAGATCACTTCAAGGAGAAATGATTGGAATTGAATTGAAAACTGAAACTGATGGGGCTACCCAGCCAATACCGCGCTCCTTGCCGACTTTCTCCCTGATCCACTCTGCTTTAGAAACCGCCACGACAGGGGTATGTTCCAGAGATTCTTCTGGAAGCAACAGGCTTTCTCTGCCAACCTCAGAATTTTATGAAATCCACTTCATTATGTCGCCAAGACCAAGATGATAGGTTGCCGGATTGAATAAAATGGATAGTGCTCTAGTCAACTAGGCAAGAGTTTGGATTTTGGCTGGAGAAAGTCAAGATGCTCTTTCCTAGGCTCTCGCTGGCTGTTTTCCTTAGCGTCCTTTGCGACAATCTTTTGCTTACGGTTGTGGGTAAGTGCTGAGCGAAGGTTTTGTTTGGATTGATTCCTATCGTTTACATCATTAAAAAATTCTAGTGCATCTAAATCAGCCCTTCTCTTGTAGTTCCAATTTTACCAGAATTTTTAAGAGAGAAAGCAGCAGCAGCTTCTGTGAATGGGAAGATTACATCAGGGTCTTCTCCTCGTAGTAACCCGGAACTCAATAACCTTTCTGTAATTGGAACAAGGAGGCCAATCAGGGAACCCCACCTTCTCCCAATAAAAGCAACTGAAGCGACGACAACAGTTGAACCTGGTTATCTCGACCGCGTCAAAACCATTACGAAGTCATGCTTCAAGGAATTGTTTCATCTCCAAATGTTGGACGAGGATTCAAAGTTGGGTTTATTACTTTCGACAAAGGTGTGAAGTAAATCCAAAACCGATTAGCCACTTTGAAATTAAAAGCTTGGAAAATTTAACGAAACGGTTCTTGTATACTTTACTTCTTTAGGCAATCGTGCAACTCATCTGTAATCCCCTCGTTGGAAAACTCACGATTCGATTCGGGTACAAACTCCCGTTGTGTATTGGGAATGCCATCTTGTTCTTATGTGCACTGGGTATATGGAGCTCACAGTTATCGGATTATTCATTTTATTTCCTTTCACTTTAAAATGTCTTCAATTTCAAATCAATTTTAGCATTTGGATTTGCGGATTCATATCTTCTTCTAGTCATTGGGAGAAGTTGTCATGGACTGGCATCTGGGCTGGTCACCATTAGTGGAATGGCCCTCGTGGCTGAGCAACATGCAGTGGATGCTGACCGAACGGTTTGTATGGGAAGGGTCATGGGAGCAGCGGCCTTAGGGGTACTGATTGGATATCCCATCGGAGGATTCCTATATGCGTTTCTGGGGAAATTAGTCCCGTTTCTTCTAATTGCTACTCTCGCATTTATGAATTGTGGTAAATCCCCTCCCCATTTGTCCAATCCCAAATTGAAATTGATTTATAATTTTTAATCCTTAATTAGTTAATTAATTTTTTACATTTGACATTTTAGTTCTGTGCATCTCACAATTGAAATTGTTCCAACACGAAATGACATGCAACGAGTCGGCGCTTGCACTCCGAGGGTCAAATTCGAACAGGTCACAATTTCCTGCAATCTCAAGCTGTTGGTCTCTTTTGAAGGATAAATCAATTATTATCATTTCAATGGCAATTTGGTTTTCTACTATGGCCATGGCAGTTCTAGAACCCACGCTGCCCTTGTGGCTAATCGAAACCACGGATCCCCCGGTAAGGTCGAACCTATACCAACCAAGTCGAAAATGCAAAAATCTTGTTGACAATAATGATTTGTATTTATAATTTATTAGAAATGGCAGCTAGGATTGGTCTTTGTTCCAGATAGTGCGGGATACTTTATCGGAACAAACTTTTTTGGTCCAATAGCCCTGCGCATCGGGAGATGGAAAGCCTCAATGATTTCAATGGTGTCCATCGGGGTAGCTTGCATGATTGTAAGCGCACTATGTATTTCTTCTGCAAAATCTTTTGATTTTGATTACCTCAGGCTAAACCTTGGCTGGAAAATTTTTCAGTTGCCATTTTGTAGAGCTGTTTGGCAGTTGAGTTTCCCTCACTTCACACTTGGACTCGGGCTTGGGATCGTCGATGCCTCGTTGATGCCTCTGCTGGCCTGCTTCACGGATGACATGAGACATGAGGCAAGCTATGGAACCGTTTACGCCTTGGCCCAAACTTCAGTTGCCCTCGCTTACTCTTTGGGTAGGTCATCCCCTAACCCAGGCCATGGGTCCCTTCGAATCTGCTATAATTTAGGAATTAACTAAACTTAAGTTTCGATATGCATATAGGACCGCTACTGGGTGGACAACTGGTTCGTCTTATTGGGTTCCCTGACTTGATCCGATCCGTTGGATTCCTGAATTTAATTTTTGCCCCATTCACCATTTTGTTAGCCGAGCAAGAGCGGAAGGTTCCGAGTCATTTCCCACTCAAGTTGAAGGAGGAATGGCGGCGGCGGCGGCAAGATCAAGTTTTAAGCACATCTACGAGCAGCAGTAACAGTATGGAAGAAATCGACACAGGGAAGAAAGTTAGGTTCCACTTCCACATCAACAATGAAAAGTTCCCATTGACAGCGCTCATGGGTAATGCGAAAGGTTACAGTGTGCAGCCGAAGCGTTATGAAAGTTATGAACGCTTCTACAATGATTTTGATTCAGACTAAAGTCTGGAAGTTAAATTTGTATTTAGACAGAGATAAATTAACAAGTCTACTCCACAAAGCTGAGTTTCATCAGTGTGTGCAAGGAATCCGAAGATTATTAATGGCTGTGCTGTGCTGTCGACTGTTTTTGGTTTTGTGTAACGATGTCGTCGCACGCCTCCACCGACTTTTCATCCTCGAATCTCAGTCGAATAAATAAGGAAATTGATTAAAACATAAGTGGAAACTGCAGGAAACTACAGACAGATGGATCAGAAGCAGATTTGCAGAATTGCAGATTTGCAGAGAAGCAGAGAAGCAGAACTAAACAAAAATGGGTTAAACGTATGAAATAAACGTTCAAACAGTTTTTTTTTAATATGTTTTTTTGTATTTTGTTTTGTAACATTTTACGTAGCTCGCATTAATTAAACATGTTTCCCTCTATGAGTTAAAG
>Ga0194135_10001086_pt1 | contig 15959 bp, 7 predicted proteins | sample LitLau_LLRF_2013_FD_134024 | JGI IMG/M metagenome (GOLD analysis project Ga0194135, IMG submission 134024) | Freshwater sediment microbial communities in response to fracking from North America - Little Laurel Run_MetaG_LLRF_2013 (version 2) | ecosystem: Environmental > Aquatic > Freshwater >...
AACCAGGTTTAGAAGGCTTCAAATATACATGAACTCTACTTAAATATTAATATTTGTAAGCACATTTTTGAAAGTGGTAGTATTTGAAGCTGTTTTACACAAGTTTTGCTGATAAATTTTCAAAGCTATGTTCAAGTTATTATTCAGTATCGGTTTTGACTACTTTGAGACGCATTTAACAGAAAATATTTGAGTTTTGCCTTGTAAAGTAGATTGAAAAATTATACAGACATACATTAATTTAATAGGAGACCTTTCGAAGTGTTCCTGGGGACATTTCCCATTAGAGACAGAAAATAATATAATGGAGACATTTTGAATTAATTTAGGAGACGCGTTAAATATATGCCGATTTAAACTCTTGCTTTTCGTTCAGCAGACTGAGCTGGAATTCAAGTTTGTATCTGTTTATAATGGCAGGCATTAGCTTGTATTAATCTGCCTCATGTCAGCTTTATAAATTTTGCAAGCAAAAGCCAGTAAATGAGTCCCTCGTGAGTGATTCATGCCTGGTTTCGTGGAAAATACTTTGATACCAAGCAAACATTGGTACAAGAGAAGTTGACAACCTTGAAGTGAAGTTTAAACAAGTTTATGTTGAACTCACATACAATCTATGCAGCAACTATAAAAATACTTACAGTATGCTTACTGCGTCTTTCGTTTTCGTGGAAATGAAGCAACATGTTAGACTAATACTGCGTCTCTCTTTGAGATGAATCTACATCATGCAATGTGGCATACTGTAGTGCATCTATGTGGGGGATCTGCCAAAGAAATTGAAGCAAATAATCTCCGATCAATTTCTTATTAAAGATTTCAAATATTATCCTTTCTTGCTATATTGTTGACCTCAGACGACACCTTTACATTTGTAGCTTCATTCCTGGCTTCGCTCCGTACAATGCAGGAAATGCAGTATGCAGGAAAACAAAAACCTAACTACTCTCTCGCGTAGTAAATTCAGACGCCGAATGTATCAAGGAAGTCAATTGGTAAGTCAGGCAACATTCGTGGCTATGTGCTACTTCCAATTTTTAAAAAGTTACGACATTTTCTTGACCCTTTTTTGATTGACTATCTTATCTGTTTGCTTCACTGCGATTATGACTCGATGGAATTTAAAAAGTCAGTTCTAAATGCATTGACGTCTTCAATTAATTCATAATTTTTGAAAAGAAAATGAAGGTTCATGTGAAGATGAACTCGATTCATCAAACAGGTAAGGAGCAACATCCGTTTTCATCAAAGAAAACCTTTTAAGCGACCAATTCGAATTTAATAGATACGCTGTATATTTCTGTGTTCTTTTAGAGGAGAAAGAATGGCATCTTGGATTGTCAGAATGATCACGATTTCAGTAATTTCTACAAGCTTCATATACACACCAATAATTTCATTTCGGCCTTGTTTTCCTCCTCTAATTACGTACAAACTGTATGACTGTTACGCGCCTGGTCCAGGTTTGCCCCAAGACTACCTTCAAATTATTCTACTTGCAGGAATTAATGTGGTTATTGTTTGGCAAAGTATACTGGATGCTATTGTTCACGGTTGTTATATTGCCTTATTATGCTGCATCCTTCTAACGGAATACGTTCTCATTAATAGGTACGTTAATTTGATTTATTTCATCAATTTGATTGAATTTAAAATCGAAACTCGGTTCGGTTTCTTCCACATGATCGGAAATGAAAGGCATCGTAAGGAAAGAAATGCTGCTCTACAAATCCATCCTAATTTTGGAGAAAGATCTAAACACAAACTTGAAGTACACAGCAATACCTGGAGCAACTTGCTGTGTCTGGGTAGTAGAAATCTTAGTCTTTTATGGAACTATAGAATCTAATCCGAAGTTTCTCGCTAATATTTCGCTCTCCAGGTTAGTTCTTCTACCTTCATCAACACGGCGATTTCAGGCGCCTAGTCTCGCAAACTGCTCAGGTTATGGAAAGAAAATGCTCGTAATAAAATTCAAAAGCGACAAATGAAGGCACCCTACCCCACCAGATTTAGGATAGGAGATTGCTTCATTGATCAGTCGACGCCTCTGGAAGCTCAAAACTTTATAGCAGATCAGACAATTTCTTTGATTTGACTTTGAAAAGTGGAAATCTTTATGCGGTTTACAACTCAATGCATCAATCAATCTTATTCTGTACTGTCTTTTCTAAATTATTCCAACTGTGTCACTCATGGGAGACTAGTATGAATGTACTAAATGAGAAATGTCAGAATAAATAAATGCAATCAATCAATCAATCAAACTCTATGGTGCACTCATTAATTAGGAAGTGCTGTAAAGCGCGAAAATTTTGTAAATCTCATTTGTCTCCATCCCTCGATAAGGGTAGTCAAGAAGCAGTACATAAATATGCCTGCTGCAATCATGCGCATGTCAGTTTTTGTTTGTTTAAAACTCGGGTATAGTACTGCATTGCTCAGTAATACGTGTTGCAGGAGGAATATAAAGATGCAGAATCTCCTTAGTTTAGAATGTTGTATAGTATGAACAAAACATGATTTTAAGGATTGCGGCAACATTAATTTTCTAGCTGGCCAAATAGCCACGTTAAATGGACTGTGAACATAAATCACCATTGGAGTACATGCTTTCCTTCGTCCTGGTTTTTTAAATTATGTGCTGGACAGAGTAATGTTATTCTTAGGTGAGGTGTTCGCAATGTCATCGAATTCGGTATCCTTGTTGCCTGTTTGTAGGTTTTATGTTTTTCAAAGAATACAAGAATCTCGTTTAATTAAACTTAAAAATTACATATATGCTCTCAATTTTTGTTTCGTTTGTTCACGCCGTAGATCTAATGCCTACGGTTCAAAAGCAAATGTAAAAGAAAAATGTTCCTTAAAAAATAATCCAAAAAGTCACATTTCTTATTCCAATGTAAATTATTCATACTTAATTTTCTGCAGTAGTTGTCTTGAATTAAGAAACATAATTTGATCAAACTAAGTAGAAAATTGGATTGGATGAAGCCATTCCAAGCTTTGCCAACTTCAAATAGCAGAAGAAAGAAATAATACGAGTTTTGTAAATAAATATCCTTTCAAAAGACTGATGCAGCCTTATGTCGTCAATATCTATGTCCAAAGATTTGGCATTTACTTCCAATGCTGGTTAATAAATTAGGTTTGATTGATCCAGCTCAGCTGTATTGTGGTATCTCATATGGAATAAATTACCAATGAAGGAGGTACAGCAACAGTGCTACTGGTTTACAAAAGATAGAAGTATCACATTCCGTCAGCAAGTTTAAATTATTCATATAACATTTACAGTAGCAGTTAATTTAAGAAATATTACTTCATAAACTCATAAGAAACTTACCTTTACAAAATGTAGACGATTTCAGCTGTTGAGGACTTTTAAAACTATGTCGCGGATACAGCATTGGCAGCAACATTGTGCCATTACTTATTCTTGTTGGGGGCATCTGTTTTGGGATTGGATTGTTGAAAAAATCTTCGAATCTACATTTATTTAATGTTTAGAATTATTTAAATGCCCAAAGTTTCCCCTCTCTGTATTGCGGTTGGACTATTAATATTTTTAATGCATATGTCAGAAAATGCTTTCGTAAGGTTGGTATCCCTCAAGAAAAAAAGAAATATTACATTCCGTCTGCAAATTTAAATTATTCATGTTACATTTCCAGTAGCAGTTTAGTTAACAAACATTATTTGATCAACTTATATAAGTAACTTACTGACGTGAAGTTACGTAAAATATGAGAAAATAGTAAGGTTCTACTTGGAAGGTTTATTCCAAAGATATTGAGACAGCGAAAAGTCCAATCCTCCAATTATTCTTCGTGTAATTTAAAAGCCAATTAAGAAATTAGATTGGGTGAATCAGGACTTACGATTTAAAATTAAAGTTTTATACTATAAAATTTTGTTAATCGAGAAAAAATAAGTTTCCATGTATTCTTCCCTTAGAAACAAAGGCAGCAACGGTTCGACCCTTAGTTTTAAACGTCAGTTATAAAATTGGATTTGGCTGATCCAGATTTACCTTAAACGATTCTTTTGCAGCACATGTAACTGCCAAAAAGCACAAAAAAATTGCTATCCAAAAATTATAAACATGATCCTTTCTTGTTATATTTTTGACCTGAGACGACACATTAATATTTTTGGCTCTATTCCAGGCTTCGCTCCTTACGAAATGCATGAAAAAACCAACATAATTACTCTGTCACGTAAATTTTATTGAAACTGAGTGACAATGATACTTTTATTGCGTTTTTTGTCTGCATTTGGAAGGAAACCGACTTATTACCCAATACCTCCGGGATTCAAATGAAAATTGAAATGAAATGAAACCTTTGAAAAGCTTCAAATGAATCTTTATTTAGTGCCATGGATATCTCACCCTGAGTATTGATCCAGTAGAATGTCAAGTATTAAATAAATAATACACCGAAAGTCCCATTGTATTCCAGAGCTCAGTAGTTCGTGTGGAAGGAAAAATCTTGAGGCCCAGATTCTCGTCAAAATAGAATGTTCCAATCCAAAATATACATAAAGCCTTGTTTTGAAGATTGTAGCTGTGACCCTGTGACACAACAATGTTTCTCAAATTACCAAATTTGTTTTTCTCTATTCTTGTGCCCAAATAGTCGTTTAGAGTGCTAGCATACAATTGGACCGTTGCAATTGGATATTAGATGGGGAATATTCACGCTTTTGGCTCGGAGTATTAAAAGAGTTGTTTATAGTAGACTTTGTACCATGGGTAGCTTTACCTCAGTATACATAACGTATATGAGAGTATTCCCATTCTAATTCTGAAGTAATTAATATGATGCTAAGCAACAATTTGTCAACAAAGAAATATACAAGAAATTTATCTCATCCAATTAGAGCGTTCTTAGCCATGAACAAACAGTGGAAATAACGATTACAAAACCAACAATTCAGTTCTTTTTCTGATTGGCTAAATTTTCAGTCTTAAAAGGACTAGGACTATTGATCAGCACTGAAGAGTATTAAAGGATTTTTTGTCTTGGATTATTCACGAAACTATGTCGCGGATACAGCAGCAATATATTGCCTGATTCCGTATCCTTGAAGCAAGCATGTACTTAGGTATGACTTTTAAAATCTACTACTCCACCTTTAATAAATGTTTTGAATCATTTAAATCTCTCCCTGTATTCGTTTTTGGCAATTAGAACTTACCTATGAAAGTAAAAGCTTTCGCAAGGTTAGTATCCTGCAAGAAAGAAAAAATATTACATTCATTCTGCGAATTTAAATAATTTATGTTACATTTCCAGAAGAATTTGACTTTAGTTAAGATATACCAAGTATTTTTGGAAACGAAATGGATGCAGAGAAAATTAGAATTTTAATTTATTTATTACTTTATTAAACTGGCAGTAAAAAAATTAGATTTGGCTCATTTTTTCTTCCTTCTGAAAAATTAAACAAGCGGAAAAAATTATAAAAAAGTCGAATATTGTAACAATTCTGCCAAAAAATTAATGCCACACGATTTCGCTAATGTCCAATTATGTGACTGATGGACTTCAAATGTAGCTCAAATAGTAGTTTGTAAATTAGATTTGATTGATCCAGCCCACATGAACTATGCAAGCAAGTTTAATACAGTTATAAACGCTTTTAACAAAAATTACGGGGGAAAATCATATACGGAATTTGTTTCATACCTTCTGCTACAACGAACGATTGTCCCGAGTAGTCAGTTTTTTTACATTTCATTTTCAAGTTTGATTTGATTTGATTGGTCCCGAGTAATAAAAACTAACTAATATTCGACATATGTTTCCCACTCACCGGAAATATGATTCTTTCTCAATATATTTTTGACCTTAAGCGGCACTTTTATATTTTCGGCGCCATCCCTGGCTTTGTTCCCTACGAAATACAGAAAACGACAAGTATAATAACACTTTGACGCTGTAATTTTAGACGCCTTATGTATATTGGAAGTCAGCTGGTAAAGTAGGCAAAGCTCATCGCCGCGTGTTATTTTCTATTCTCAAAAAGCGTTGACGTATTTTTGATATTTGGATTAACTATCTTAATCATAGACGTTACTTCTATTCTAATTCAAGTGAATTTATAGACGTGTTCAATCAATTCGTAGTTTTTGAATCGAAGTTGAAGCAAAGCAGGAAATTTACCAATCATACACGCAATTATGCTATATGACTTTTCAAGCTAAAAGAATATCAATGGTAATGCTTTATCAATGGTTTATTTACAGGGTACTTTACTACAGAAAGTGTTGTCCCATTAATTACAAGAATGGTTACTGTTTCAATGGTATCACAGTCTTTGTATGGGAATTTATAATTTTGTTTTTCCCCGGCTTTTCTCCAGTAACAACCTGCCAACTTTATGACTGCTGAATCTTTTCCACATAAAATTGCGGACTACACTCACATCCTTTTACTAGGAGGAATCAACTTGGCTATCATTTCGCAAAACATAGTAGACGCGCACCTTTCTTATGCGGCGTCCTTCTTAGGGAGTACATTGGGGTTATAGATCTGTTAGGTTTTATTTTTACTGTTAAGTTTTCAAATTTAATTGCAAACTTAAAATTTAATCACTCTTTTTTAGAGGTTCAACCATCCAAGGCATCCCACAGAAAGATTTGCGTCTTTACAAATCAATACTAATTTTGGAGAAGAGTCTTAACACAACCTTTGAGTACAAGATGCCGATAACAATTTGCGGTGCTTGGATACTAGAGATCTTGGCATTTCATGGAACTATGAAATGTACACCGGATTTTTTAAAATCCTTTGGTCTCAAGCTTTTTTTGCATGTCCTTGTATAACTTCGTGGTTATATGTGTCGTGTGTGTGTGAATACAGTTGAGTCCAAGGTATTCACGGGGTCCACCCAGTTACTTCTAAAATGGAAGCGAATTGCTCGGAATAAGCTTCGAAATAGAGAAATCAAAGCACTCTGTCCGACAAGATTGAGGTTAGGAGACAACTACATTGACCAAACGACGCCTCTTGTAGCTCAGAACTTCATTTCAAACCAGACAATTTCTTTAATTTTGATTTAATAGGTGGGCATATAATGTTATAATGTTCTAACGTGTAGAATTCATATGAAAAAGAATTACTTATTGTTAGAGATGTAATTAATGTATAAACGTCGAGTGTACCCAAACTCATTGTCAGATTCATGAATTTACAAATACATGAAGCCATCACGTCATCACGAGTCATATCGGATCATATCACATGTATCTAATCAAGTTCATGTAATGTCATTAATACTTTTATTTTGCCGAAACAATCTGAAGCTTAAATCATGAATGATGAAGAGATATTCATGAATCATATATATATTGTTGAATATTGAGGAAATCTCGCTTCAATCCACTACTAATTATTTAACTAAATGCAACGACGTTTTATTTACAACAAAACGAATCTGTTTTTAACACTTTATTTGTGTACTGCATTAAAAATATATTATTGCACATAAGTTATGGTTACTAAATTTGTGTTTCTCTTTCGAGACTGAATTGCATAGAAAAAATATATTGATGGACACAACTAAATTCTTAGTTTTAGGAAGCTAGAACGGTGACCCTAAGTCCAATAGACTTAACATTGAAATAGCATGGGCAGACAGGAATTCATTTGTTAGCAATGATTCAAATGACTTCTTGTACAAATTGAAGTTAGTTCCGACTGAATGAGTGTTTACACTTTTCATTGGAATTAGTGTGGTGCAGGTATTGCCTGTAGCTCCAGTTTGCCCACTTGGGGCCCGTGTTGAGGACGGCGTCGAACTCCTACGTAATTCTTCACAATATCTATGATTATATATTACACCAGCATGGTCAATCTGGACCTTTAAGGTGTCTCCTGCAAGTCCTCCCGGCCCCCCTGGACCGCCGGGCCCACCCATTCCATTTCTACCTTGAACACCATTTACGTGGGACTTTGGAAGTCCCAATTCTTGCACAAGGACCGCATAGCTTTGTCCTCCAGGGCCCCCACAAGAGCCATCGATACCTTTTCCACCATTACCTCCGACTCCCCCAGCTTTACCGTAAATATCAACTGAAACTCCTGTTATTTCACCCTTCACCCGGCAGTAACAACTGTCATCAATTGGTTCTCCAGATGTTGTACACGTGTTGCAAGTATTTTGATAATTTCTGATTTGTATTCTACGGTCCTCCCATGCAGCACAGTCGTCACTACTTGCATCAAATGAATTAGCATTAGCACCTTTAGTACCAGCATTCCCTGCAACACCAGCACTTCCATTAGCTCCGAGCCCCCCATTCACTGCCGGAGAAACAACTTTGTTTGTTGCTGAACCGTCAGATGCAGCAACCGTTTTGAACAACGAATATTGTGTTCCTGCTGGCCCCCCAGCTTTCCCTTCATTGTTTCCTGCAGTGCCACTTAGATCTATTATGGCGTTTTTGCTAACAAGTATATGCGGAGACATCATAATTATATCAACATTGTTTGCATGAATTTGGCTCCCATTTATGTTAGCATTTCCAAATGTTTTATATGTTGCTAAAAGAGTTATAGTTTTCGTTGTTCCTGGCTTTATACAGGACTGGAGACGATCAAGAGAGATAATTGGACCAGAGATAGCAATGTCAACCGAGTTCGAACAAGAATAAACCGAATTTAGCATTAAACCCAACAATGAATCCATCCGAGCTTTACCATTTGCACTGTGAAAGATTAGTTGCTTCAGTCCACAAGTATCGAAAGCGAGAGGGGCCTCAAATCCCGCAACCAGTGATATCTTCACAAATTCATTCCAATTACCTTCTGAAATTTTTCCCTCTCTAGCCCACCATGAATGGATAGCAGAAGTAGGCCCCGTCTGTACCGATGGACTGGACAAATCTTTAAACAACCCAATGAGAAAGTCGGAGAGGTAGCTTTCATTTTCAAAGGGCAGAATGAGTTCAGACTCAATCGCATCAGTCCAGCTTCTTTCTCTCCAAGGAAATTGATGTAAGAGTTCCAAAAGTTGTATTATATCCATTTCTGGAATGGTAGAGCAGCCGTCACAGTTCCTCAATGTATCCAGTTGAGTTAAATAATTTGCTAAGAAGTCATGAAAGGTTCGTCCAGGCACATTCATATCATTTTCAATGTTTTGTATTGTTGACTGGACTTTGCTGATGACACTTTTTGCTGATGACACCTTTGCATAAACATCATTACTTGATTCAATTGATTCCAAAAGTTCTGCTGCAATAGTTTTGGATTCTTCAGTGAGTGAGCTTATGACTAAATTTTGAAATAGAGCCACATCAGGCAAAATTGCGTTGACAACATTTGGCTTGACTCTCTGCATCGCAGAAAACCAGAGTTGGGGTTCGAATTTAATATAAGCACTGGTCAATTCTATAAATTCAAATAACAGCACATGGTCCTCAATAGTCTGCAACATGTCTTGTGTTCCCGATACTTGGTAATTCGTTATTTCTTCGTATAATACATTTAAGGCGCTTGAAAGCAGTGGACTCCCAGTATCATTGAAGGTGAAATCAGATGATGTCAAGTTCATTATCAAATCCATAAGATATGAAATATTCTCACTGTTTCCATTAGCAACGTTGGAAAATTCATAAGCAATTGTATCTTCGAGACTTTTAGCGAAACTTTCTAGATGACTGACCATAGCGTAAGATACGCAGGTTCCTGTATTCTCTAGTAGCCTTAGGGCACTATCTGAAAGTGGCAGACCAAAATCTTCTGGATGCTTTGGTGCAAATTGCAGCCTATCCCAAACAATTTCTTCCAACAATTTCTTGTTTAAATTGAACTGCTCCAGTTCTGATAATAGGCCGGTGTCATTGGGAGACAAGAAGTACGATACATATTTGGCATCCCAATAGTTTTCTGTTTCAGTTTGCAAGAGATTTTCCAAAATTGATTTTGAGGTAGTTCGGTATTGCTCGTTCTCACTGAAAATTTCATCAAGCTTAAGAAGAAGATCTTCTTTAAGAAATTTTGTAATCTTGCCCATTGTGCTGTTGTGAGATGTATTTTCAGGTGAAATTGTCGCTACTATTGACATTGCTCCTTTTAACTTCTCAGGATGTAGAATTAGTTCGCTAAGATTTTTGAGCAAGTTGATGAAATCTTGTTTTGCGCTTACTGTGAAGGACTCATAACGAGCCAAGATTAAGATCTTAATCCGTTCGGCTTCGTCCAAAATTTGTCGAATGAAGAATGAATTCGCAATTTCTATTGAGGCATTCCTATTGTCGTTGAACCCTGGCATGTCGTAGAATGGAGTGTTTTTGGATTCACGGAAGACAAGGTTAGGAAGGAATGTCTTCGAAATGATATCATCACCAATGGTACCAGTTTCGTCAATGATTGAACATTCATCCCATTCACATTCCGCTCTCAAAGTGTTAGTGTCGTTTCCGATGAATTGTACCAAGGTGCTTTTTCCAACTCCGCTTGGTCCTAATACAATAATTACATCTTTGACTTCAGTTTTCTGTATGTTTTCTATTCCCATTTTAATGTATTCCAGAATCGTGTTGATATCATCCCCACAAGTGGATGGGTCATCTAATTGTAAGCCTGGAATCAATCAGTGAGAAAAATAAGTTTATGAAGTTTATTAGAAATATTAGAAGAATGATTTATATTTAATACTGTGAAATGCCTGTAACAAAAATAAGCTCCTGAAAAACTTATTTCAATGAAACAATAAGCTTATAAAAAAGACTACTAAAATTCATGCGTGTTTCAAAATATCCTCCTGTTTTTGCGAATTATTGTAGCAGGTAGGTTCATTTTTTAATTGATATGGATAGACTTCGTGGTAAGATGATAATTTTGACTTCCGATTGAGGATATACTACACGATAGAAAAACCAAATTATTATCTCAAATAGTGACATGATTAAGAGAAATTTCTGTTGGGAAAATAATAAAATGGCTGAAAATCATCGCTTTTTTGTGTAAGTAAACAAGGATTTTATTTCCAACCATTAATGATCCTATTGATCCTGCAAGTAAGCATCCAGAATTGCATTTGTTTCGGTATTTAAGATCGTTTAGATTTTCCTAATATTTTCTTAAAGCTAAAACTTTTTAAGTGAGATTAATTCTGCTAATTGTTCAAAAGGATTTGAATGAAGCTTTTATGAGCGTAGTTGCATTTAAATAAGTTATTATACAAATGGAACCTCTTGTAAGGTAATAAGAGCATAAATGAATTGAAGGCTGATAAGTACTGATAACAATAATGACATTGCAATGCTACCTACATTAGATACAAGAGCATTATAGTGATGTCGTGTTTCTGAGTGAGATAAATTAAAACTTAAAGCAAATATTACTAACAAAGTTAAAAATAAATCGACATACAGATGTAAACAGATCTTTGTTATTACTTAAAACATTGTGATGAATCATTGCGAAGCCCGAAAGACAATTTGTCTACTGTGCAAAATCTTACTGCACTAATAGTCATTTTTTGTCATTCAATATTTACAACATTAACATGTACGACTTATCGCAGTTACCGAATGAACTTTTTTGCTTATACTTATAGGTTTTATAGAACCTATCTTCATAACTCAGTAACCTTCTTGGTGTATGGCTTACTACTAAAGACTTGAGCTCAGATCAACTGAACTAGAATCTTGGCAATTTGTTATGAATCATGAAGTACTAAATATGTGTCGAGTTTATAATGCTCCAATATGAAGTTTGGAAGTTCTAGTCATTTTTGCAACATGTTTTACGAGAGTTCGGAAAATCTATTCTCATTTCAGTAGTAGAATGCTTAAAGACAAATACTTTTTTCCTTACCAGCATCTAAAGAAGTGGCTTCCTCGAACATGTTCAACTTAAAGCAATCAGCTTCAATCTACAACACAATGACAATAGTATCCAATAATTACCAATGAATCTGGAACTCATTTTACAATGCTGATAAATTTCATATTCAATCAAAACTCCTGCTTTATTTTTAGAGAACTGATGAAAAATTTGCGAACAAATCTTTCAGAAATTTATAAGAGTTTCGAATTCGAAATTTACATTCTATAAAATTTAAACTAATACAAAAATATAACATTAAACCCTACCGCAACACTTTACTGCAGACTGAGACGAAATAAAAACTGAAAAGCTTCTTACCAGAAATGGCAGGCTAAAAAACAGCCAAGTTAGTGAACGTGCTGTAGTTAAGTGCTTCATTTTGACGCTAGAACGAATGGTTATTGCAGCTTTGAATCTTCACTGTGGTAGGTGCTTTGCAAGCGAATTGCTTTGTTCAATCGGTGATGCTGAACTGAACAACTACACACATAAGCAACCAATTTATACCTGAGCTTCTCCATATGCCGAGCTAATCAAGTACGAGAGTTGGAGTCATTATATATTGGAGTTGGAGACATATCCCTATCGTGTTACTTTGAACTTGGTCATGTATACTGATATATATTTTTTGGAATATCGATAACTGATTCTGTGAACTGCCAACAAGTTGTTGAACATGTTTTTAGATAAAGAAGCAGTTCGACGAATATAAATGCAGTCATTGGTGTAGATGCATTACCCGACTTGACTAGGTAACCTACTGACATAATGATTTTTCAAGAGTTCACAGGAAAATTAATTTTCCCTATCTGACTTTAATTTGATTAATTATAGTTCTCTTCATTTCTGATTATCGGGAGATGTCAATTATGGACACCGAACGTTGGTCGATCTGAAGTAGTCATTCTTTAAATTCGGAGAATGGTGAAAGTGGCTTCGCTATTACATTGAAGGTGAAGTTCATTATATGTTCAGCTTAGACATTCGAGTGGGATATTTAGTAGTTGTGCACAACACCTCGTGCGTTCCTAGTAAACTAAAGGGCTTTGCTACTCACCTTATGCATATTACCAAGTATTCGGGATTATGTCACTTGTTATGTTAGGTAATTTGACAGTATTAAAGGCACTTTGATTTCATCCGAGTTTCAGTTGAGTAATATCTAAATCAGAACCACGCAAGACTGATTGAAGCGTATGCCTTTAAAGAGTTTCAGAGTGAGTACCTTTAGTCAGTATTATAAACACCATTTCCTTGTGAAGTTCTAAAACTTCACAGCTGAAAGTACGCTTTGGTAAATTCAGAATTCTTGCATGCCGTACTATTACTTATATCAAAATTTTACTAGGCCAAGAGAGCGACTGGTTTTATTAGTAGTTAGAAAATGAGTTACGATTTCTCTAGTCCTCTTTATTTAAATTTATACAAAAAGAATGGATGGTAAGTGAGGAGAGGAAAATAAAGAGAAAGAGAGAGAGGAGAGAGACAGAAGAGAGAGAGAGAGAAGTCCCTGTTTAGTCAATATAACACACAGAGAAGGAAAGGAACACTAATTTTAAAAACTCAACGTATATTTCTTCAAGGATCAGACCTCGTTTATTAACTTCAAGTTTAATTAGCAATGCCTATATTTTTGAGAATTGCATCTGGAACTAATGCGCTTTTATCTTCAACTATTTTCGAAAGCTCGTGGATACATTTATCATGTGTGGTTCAAAGTATTAACCAATGCTTTCGCACTATATATCTGTAGGGCTTCATAATCTTTGCTTTTGGCTCTCCAAAGAGAAGATAAGCTTAAGAGTAGACATTTAAATTCAAGACGCAACTTTATTATTTTTTCAATACAATTTGTAATTAAAAGTAATTAGATTTGTTCATAATAATATCCCACGAGTGAGTTCGTACATTTGTTCCTTACGAGTCTTCCTCGCACTCTCACTGTCAGTCAGTCAACGACCATGCAGCGAAAGAAGCTACAACCATACATTCCCAATTTCTGTATACAACTTAACGCTCTTTATTAATGAAGCATCAAAATGGGAGCGGAGCTGCAGAGAATTCTGGATAGTAGAATAAATAAAAACTCGTCTTTCGTTCATAAACTCAGTTGCTGTATTCATTGTGCGTAGTACTTTAACGGAATTAACTATGGGAATTCTGAAAACTATGAACAAGATTTGCGAAATGTCCATCTGGAATTTTTAAAAGGGCTTCCGGCCTGTCAAACTCCTGTAATGCACAATTGCAATAAATATCATCATAAAGATTATGTTCACCACTCGGGTTTTCGTTTAAAATTATGTTAGTTTCCTGACTTGGACTCTCCCCGCATCTAAAACAAGGATTTTTTCGCAGTCCATGATTGTATTCAGTCTGTGTGCTATGATCAGTACGGTACAATCGGAAAATATCTTCATTATATCTCGCTGAATGTCTTTCTCAGTCCTATAAAAATTATAATTTAATATTAAACATTTCTTTGTAAACAAACTTGTCAGTTAAGCAACTATTTTGCATACTCTGGGTCAATGTTTGAAGTGGCTTCATCCAGAATAACAATCTTCTTGTTCCCAACAATAGCTCTGGCTATAGAAATAAGCTGTTTCTCGAAACTGCTAAGAGGTTGCTCCTTCTCAAGGATTTCATCCAGACTTACGAATTTGTTGTTGAGCTTTACCTAACATCACATCGCGCACACGTGAAAATTAACGCATATATTTTTCAAAATATGTACAAATAATAGTAAATAAACCTCAGATTTGTAAGCACTTACAGCAGAGAGTGCACTCCAAAGAATTTCGTCTGGTTTTGAATTGTAAGGGTCTAAATTGTCTCTCAGACTTCCTTTAAATACTGTTGGATTTTGAGGAATAATTGCCAAACTACTTCTTAAATCAGAAAGTGCAACTGAATTGATATTAATGTTGTCGATAAGTATGTCGCCTGAAACTTCTGTCATCCTGAAAATAGCTTGAATGATTGAGCTCTTTCCTGCTCCGCTTCGTCCAACGACGCCAATTTTTTCCCTCGGGTTGACTTGAAAGGTGACATTCCTTAGAACCTTAACGTCTCCGTAGCACATTGAAACATTTGAGAAAACTATGTTACCCTGTGTTGGCCAATCTCTTGGGTATTTTGATTCTGAAATAGAAATTGATTCAAATAGTTGACATTCGGCTTTTTTTAACCAACGAAGTTATCACGTCATAGAATGATCGTCGCATAAATTGTACCTTCAATGCACAGGGTGTTCGGTTCAGATTCAATTTTAGATATTTCGAATATTTTTCCAACTGGAACTAAAAGACTCTCCACATCCGAGCTTAGTCTGAGAGCTTGCTGGAGCCAACTCGCGAGCGATAAAGCTGATGTCATTGCTAGTCCAATGCTCGAGTCATTTATAGCTAAAAGAGTAGGCTTATTTATACTTTCATAATTTACTAACGTCATGTGTAATAGGTAACAGAAAATCTCAACGAACATTTGGTTAATACAATGCTACATATTAGTACTGCAACGAAAGTGTTGCAGATTAGTTCCACTCCCATGGCAAATGCTCTAGCTGCCGCGATCGACATAAACCAAGGAGAACTGTACTGATCCTTAAAACGAAATTTCAAACACCAAACACGGTCAAGATTAATTTACCTTCATTTTGTTTTTAAATATAAACATAGTTGATAGTTATTACCTGTAAAATATTAAATCTTGACACGAAGAATTCTTCAGCGTTTAAAGTACGAATTGTTACTAACCCACGAATAGAATTAACCGTGTGCAAGAAGATAGGCCCCTTAGCTAAAGTTTACGTAATTTGTAATTCACATGCAATTTAAATGCAATGCACGTGTTTTTTACAAGTAATAATTTCTGATCACCATACCTGCAATTTCAAATTCCCTAATTGCCTTTGCAGTTGAAATGTAGAATTTTCGAAGAAAAAATAAGATTACTGCAAGTACAATTGTAGGGATAATCATAAATAAATCAGCAACAATAATCATGGTTATTGAGACTGCCATTTGTAAAAAGATAACTAGCATGTCGAAACAACTGGATGGAAGAACTTCATCCACCGAAGTCAGATCCTTTGTGAAACGGTTTATAATT
>Ga0194135_10001087_pt1 | contig 15956 bp, 19 predicted proteins | sample LitLau_LLRF_2013_FD_134024 | JGI IMG/M metagenome (GOLD analysis project Ga0194135, IMG submission 134024) | Freshwater sediment microbial communities in response to fracking from North America - Little Laurel Run_MetaG_LLRF_2013 (version 2) | ecosystem: Environmental > Aquatic > Freshwater >...
CAATTGTTGTATTCATATCAATAAGTAAATTATTAAACTTATTAATTGTAGAAGTAACCCTATACAGAGGGCTTGGCTTAGCATTATGATATGATAAGCAAAATTAAATATTCCTGTAAATTTGTTTAATATTATTATATCCATTATATTTTTACCAATACAAAGATTCAATACCAATAATATCATAAATAACACAAAAGTATTAAATATTTTATCAATTAATTGTCGTTTTGTCATTTCTTTTTTCTTTAGTATATCGTTTAACAACTTTTACGTTCTGTTGAGTATTTATATAAATTATTAAAAAAATATCATTTTTTTTATTTAAACAATTTGTATAAGCCATTTATTTTTAAGTTTTATAATTAAGTCCATTTTCCTTATAGTAAATTTGTATTTGAGCATATAAATCTTGTTTATTTTTACTTTCAGTTGATAAATTAAACTTTTTTGACATATCAACCAGTTCGTTTAATTTATAATATGATGAACAATATAGTGGTTTTGAAAAACTTGTTACAATAACTTTATTATTATCAATTGTTATATTATTTTTAGGCATATAATCTATACCATAATGTATTTTATCATCGTATGTTTGCTTTAATAATTGATAATATTCACCTGTTAAATTACCTGACCTCATTATGAACGAATTACTTTCAAAATATATTGATTTATTAAATACTGCACACAAAGTAAAAAATGAAGATAATGAAATATTTAGAGACCTATCTATTAATTCTGCTTCAAGTGTTTTTAAACTAACATACCGTTTTAAATCCTTATTATTTTTATTTGCAATAAACCATTCTCTACATTTTTCAATATAATTTATGGATAATTCTATCTCTTTTATTATTAGTTGGGGGTCTGATAAAAAGTTTTTATATTCTTCTACTCCATTATTTAAAATATATACACATCTAAATAAACTTTTATGTGCTGGATTTGGATAATATATTGTTTTATTTTTTATTGGTTTTGCTTGTATTATTGGGGCTATGGGCTTTGATTTTATTATAGTCTTTGATAGAGGGATTGGAAATTTATTTGCAAACATCATAAAACGAACAAGTCTATTAAATAACATACTACACTAAGAATAAGAAAAATATCTTTAACTTAAAAAAAATGATTCAATTTTTCTTTTATGTTTAAATAAAAAATGAATATTGAAAACGATTTTAAAGATATTCAAGCTATCGAAGATTTAAGAGTTTGTTTTATTAATGACTTAGTTCAAAATAATAAAATGAGCAAACATACAAAAAAAAATTTTATTACTAAATTTCAAGAATTTAAAACTAATGTTAAACGTAACGATATCTTCTTACGAAAAGAAAAAATTAAGAGTCTTAACTATTTAATTAAATTAGTTAAAGTTTTACCTGAATGATTTTTAATACCAATAGTCAGGTCCATTAGTTGCTTTATTTTTTATACCATAAATGTAATCTTTATGATTTAAGTATTGATACAATCCATCACTATTTTTTCTATAAAGTTGAACCCACATTTCTCCATTTCCCGACGTTGAAATTATATATTTTGTTTCAGCCATTATAAGGATTGAAGCGAAGTAAAATACAACTGTATTAAACGATTGTTTTCCTTGCATATGATATTGAATACTTGAATCACATTTATTTAATTGAGGTATTTCATTAAATACTATTGCATTCGGGAAATTTTCTTTAAAAGCTATACATAACTCATTTTCATCTGTTTGCAATAAAAATTGAATATCTATATCTTTACTTTTTATTTCTTTTGCTTTATTTATTATCTCTTCATACGACGGCTGATTTGTTTCACGAGCTTTATCATTTCCTCTATAAAATACTGAACAAGTATTTTTATTGTCTATATTATATTTTGTAATTAGATGATGTTTAATATCCATTATTGTTTGTGATGGAGTAAAATATTTATTTATAAAAGGAGTTATTTCATTATAATTTAGTTCTTTATACGGACTAAATTGGTCTTCATAATTTTCTGTAACTATACTAACTTTCCCTTTATATTCTATTTTTTCTTCATTATTTTGTTCAAAAAGCAATTTTGTTATATCATCTCGTATATCTATTTTATAATAATTAAACAGTTTAGACGAATCTATTGATTCTGGACATTGTTTTAAATTGTTAAAATAATTTAATATATTATGAAGTCTTACTGTAAAACAAGAAAAAAACCCTGCGTTATGTTCTTGGATGTGTAACATTTATAATATGTTTTATTAATATATAATTAAATGAACGAATGGTATAATTATTTTGTTCCAAAACTTCCAACATTAGAAGTACCAAAAATAAGAATATTACCTACAGCAGAAAACATTTATGATACTGTGACTTGGACTACTCAAGATTTTAAAAATGCTGTTACATATGTCAAAAATATGAGTGACAAAGAAAAAGAAAAATATAGAAATTATTTGTTATCTTTACCAAAACAAGCCATTCAATCCTTTTTTACAAAGAGTTTATATGGAGAAACTTATGGAACAGTAATTAATAAATTAATTACGAATTATACTCCTGACGTCTTGTTCAAAGATAAAGATATAGTAAAACACGCACAATTATATAAGGAATATAAACTAAATAATAAAAAAGAAATTTATGACCTTGTTAAAAAAAATCATTATTTTCAAGAATTTTATGAAGAATATATTAAAAAATATAAAGATGCACCTATAGACCAAGTTGCTAAAATATTCATTAATAATATTGCTGATAAACATGATGGTATTCAATATACAGAAGATGAATTATTAGACAATTATATTAATCAGTTTGAACCTAATTATAAACCTGAAGTTTGGGAAAATAAATACTTGAAAGACAAAGACTTAATGGAAAAATACTTAACAGACAAAGACAAACTAGAATTACGAAATAATAAAGAAAAAGCAGTAGCTAAGGAATTCGAAATATATAATAAAAATAAAATAAAATGGGAAGAATATAAAAAAAAATATGATTCTAATATTACATTAGCAAATTTTATAAAACAAAATGAAACGATAGAGAAAATAGATAATTACGAGGAAAATACAGTAGAAAATATAGTTACAAATTTTACAAACCATATAGACACAGCTGTAAAAGAAACTAAAAATATAAATGCAAAGCTTAACCGTTGTACTGCTAATAAAAATATTAACGAAAAATTATTAAAAGATTTTTTACAATATCAAAACCAACTTGCTAGTTTATATGATGTTGTGTTACATTTACAACAAAATTACGATTTTAGAACAAAAGGCGGAAGAAGAACAAGAAAAAGAAAATACAATTATTAGTTTATTAAATTATATAAATATATAATGACCGAATATATAAGAAATATAAAGGATAACTTTGATAAAAATATAAGACCAAATACTTATTATAAAAATCAGGGTGATCTATATACTAATAAAGCAGCAGATACTGCCGAATATTTAACTAATATAAATTTTGGTAAATCTTTAAAAACGGCAATTGATAAAACTAAGGAATTAACTGACCAACTACAAGATTGCGAAACTATAGAAATTCAAAATACGAATCTTAAAACAAAGATTGAAGAGTATAAAACAAAAATAGATAAATTACTTATTCAATTGAAAAATATACAAAATAAACAGAAAGAACTTGATTATAACCTTAAGAAAAAACCATTTCCTATTAATTTACACGATTTTCCCAATAATATTTTTAGAAAAGGTGGTAAAACAAGAAAGGTTAAAAGAACTAGAAGAAGACGCTAATATGTTGTCATAATATATATTATGAGTGTTGATCCTTTCGATATTAATCTTGAAGATGATGAAAAAGATAACGAAAAATTTATGGATGTACCTCAAGGACTAACTGAAGAAGAAAAAGAAAAAAATACGATAAAATTTTTTACTACATTTATTGAAAAATATACTTATGATGACTTTATTAATTTTAATAAATTATCAGAAAAATACCTTAACAACCTTAACAAATTGAGTTCCAACACAATTCAATTATTTGAAGATTTAATTAATTACGGAAAAACCCTACTTAATGAAGATATAACGATAGAATCATTACAACAAAAAAAAAATTTTATCATAACAGCAAATTATACCTTACGTGATAAACTTACAATAAAATTATTAGATAAAATCATAGAATTAAAACAACAACAACAACAACAACAACAACAACAACAACAACTAAAACAGCAACGCGAAAATATACTTAAAAATGATTTAACCGATGATGATACGTCAAATTATAACGATACTATTACCAGATTAACTAAATTAGTTGCCAGTCTAAACGAATTAATTAACAATAATAGACATAAATTAGAAAATTGTAAAGATACAAACGCAACCAATTCTAAAAAAGAAGAGATGGAAAAATACGAAACCCAATTAAAAAAATTAATGGGTTCTGCAAAATTAGTATTAAAAGATTTTAACATACAACCAACTCAAACTGGTGGGACAAAAAAAAGAAATAAAAAAAGAAGAGGAGGAGGTATCTTGGATTATTTAACAAATAATTTAAACTATTTACGAAATGAAAACATATCATATAATAATTCTAAACTACTTACTGAAACATTTAAAGAAGTGAATGATAAAACTGTTAGAGATATTGAAAAAACTTATACAGATATGGAGAAAAAAATACAAGATTGTTCAGAGAATACAGACAAATATGTAGATTATGATAAAAACATTAACGATTATAAAAAAAAAATAAACGAACTTTTAAAACAATTCCAAATATTATTAAATAACAAAAAAGAGGTTGATAAATTAATTAATCCATATAATCCATTTAATAGAATTCCTACATCAATAAATTCAGTAAAACTATTATCAGTAAATCAATCAAAAGGAGGTAAAAGACATACAAAAAAGAAAAGACATACAAAAAAGCATAAAAAGCATTCTAAAAGTCATCGTCGTCGCCGAAATTAAGTTCTGCAGTGCTTTTATCAGTTGCTAAAGCATATTCACTAATTTTACCTTCAAACATATTAGTTTTTCTGTCAATGCTTATATAAACCATCCAATCGAATGGATTCTCTGCATTATAAATTTTTTCAGTTCCTAATTGTAAGCACAATCTATCAGCAACAAACCGTATATATTGTGTCATTAATTCGGAGTTCATCCCAATCAATCTACAAGGGATTGATTCAATAGTAAAATGAGTTTCAATTTCAACGCATTCCTTGATAATATTATGTATAGTATCTTGACAAAGTTTATTATTCAAGCGAGAGTAAAGTAAAGATGCAAATTCTGTATGTAATGCTTCATCTCTAGAAATAAGTTCATTTGAGAATACGAGTCCTTTCATTAGTCCTCTTTTTTTAAGCCAATATATAGAACAGAAAGCCCCGCTAAAGAATATACCTTCAATACAAGCAAATGCAATTAATCTAGAAGCGAAACATTCATTAGAGTTAATCCATTTTTCAGCCCAAGCAGCTTTTTTAGCGATACTATCAAAATTAGTAATTGCATTGAATAACTCGTTACGTTTGGTTAAATCCTTAATATAAGTATCAATCAACAGACTATAAGTTTGGCTATGAATAGTTTCAATAGCTATTTGAATAGCGTAAAAAGCCCGTGCTTCAGCTAGTTGGACATCATTCATAAATCGCACTCCAAGATTTTCTATAACAAGCCCATCGCTTGCTGCAAAGAATGCTAAAATCATAGAGATATAATGTTTTTCATCTTCAGTTAATTTAATCCAATCTTCCATATCGTGAGATAAATCAATTTCATTAGCAACCCAAAAACTTGATACTGCCTTTAAATACATATCCCAAATATGTTGGTCTTGTATTGGAAACATAACAAATCTTGATGGGGTTGGAATAAGTAAAGGTTCAGTATTCATTTCGGTTTTCATTGTAATACTTATATTTATATTATCATTTTTTTATCTTATAGACACATATCTAAAACTATCAATATTATATTCAGATATATGGGTTTCTCTGTCCCAAACACTATATCCAATTATTATTTTATCATTAACAATTTGCAAACCAATAGCGTATTCAATGGGGGAAGAACTAAGTTTAAATAATGATGTGTATCTCAATAGATTAGTTGTTAATTTATCAAAGACAACAAGCATATGATAATAATATCTTGGACATTCATATGAAACAAAATGAACAATATACCAGCATTCATCATTGTAAATAAAACCGTTTGATGACCCCCTAGCATACTTGAATATATTAGGAGTTTGAACTTGTCTAATATGAATGCATTTATTAGAAACAACAAAACCGACCTGTAAAGGATTCCATTTATATATAATTTCAGTTCCGTCGCCAGTAGCAACCCAGTTTTTTTCACATTGCGAAGAAACAACATCGAACCCAGAAGGTTCTAGTTCAATCCCATTAATAGTATTACCATAATTACCATAAACAATTCCTAATTTATTATTAATATGATATGAAGTTCCCAAAAACATTATTTGGTCTTCCTTAACAAACAGTCTTAAGTCCTCGATACCAGCGTATAATCTGTCTGTTTCTGTAGGATAGTAAGTATTAACTTCTTTTAATTCAAATGAAGAAGAAAAATTAAAGCTTTTATTAATAGTGCATATTTGGTCAGAACAATCCAAGTATTGCCCAGTTTCATTAATATAATAATTAACAAACCGTATATTAATTAAATCATCAATAAATGAACAAGATGAAGACCTCATTAATTTTCCATTATGAACAAAAGAAGAACTTAAGTTATAAGATTTAATGGGAATTGGTATATTTACATAAAATTTTATATTTGAAAACATATTTTGTATCAACTTATCATCATTACATACATTGAATAAATGTACATACATAAGGTCGATATCTTTAATATGACTATCTTGTAAATAATAAGCCAATATGCTAAACTCATAATCAAGTTTATACGTGTAAATATCATTATGCAAAAATAAAAAATCATTCTTTGCTTGTTCAGTAAGTAATGACATAGATTTTTTGGCTATAGTATAAAACATATATGCTAATACGTGTTTCCCATCGACCCTATAATGTTTAATAATTTCATAAATATTTTCAATTCTTAAAGGGCAAACATTAACAGCTTCCAACCAAGAATTAATAGCCTTTTCAGATTGTCCAGTTTTCATATATGTTTCCCCCATTCTATATAATGAATACCATACTTCTTGATTCCATCCACCTAATGAAACTCTTTTTTTCCAAGATTCGATAGCTTCATTTGGTTGTCCATTATCAGCGTAACTATTACCTAAATAAAAGTAGCTTCTTGGATTATTAGGTTCATTATGAATATCTTGTAATAATAAATTAATATCTCTTTCATACTTGTTAGTTTTACTTCCACCATCACCGATATCGTGTATAAATGCAAGGTCTTTATCAATAATTTTAGTAATATAATATGGAGGGAAATTAATGTATTCGTGAGTTGCCCCAACATAATAAGATTCGTTAAATTTGTTGCTTTTAACAATTCTAACATTTTGATAATAAAAAGTTTCGTTTCCTTGGAATAAAAATAATAAATCATTCGATTCTATGATTTTCCTGAATTCAATGATATCTGTAACGATGAGTTTCATATCTGAATCTAAAAGTAAAAAATGGGTAGCGATAGGACATAATTCATTAGCTTTTATTAAAGCCGAATTTCTACTGTGACTAAAATTAACAAATGGTTCTTCTACAATACTTCCAGATACTTTAATATTATTTCGAATAACATCAATAGTATCATCAGTTGAACCAGTATCCATAATAACATATGAATCAATAATACCAATTAAACTATCGATAAGTCGTTTAATGGTATTGCTTTCATTTTTAACAATCATATTTAAACATAGATGCATATTAATATTAGTATTAATATTTTATTTTTAACTTAATTACAAAACTATAATCAATATTATTTGTTTGAACGATACGACCAAATTCATCAATTAATGAAATATGTAATTTTGAGATAGTTGCGCCATCATGTATGTATTTTCTCGGTAGAGTAACAAGTTGAGCATTAAAAATAGATGAATTAGTAGAAGCAACACGAGCAATAATATTTTGTGTAGATATTGATTGAGTATATATAACTTGTGTCGAAGCATATCCACCTACATTAAAGTCATCGATGCTTAGAAAAACATATTTGGGAGGAGAAATATCGGGGATAGCTTCAGCAGCATAAGCAGAGTTACCTGTATAAGAAGGGTTTCTAAAGCCCATCATCCAACCTAATTTAAGTTGTATTGGCAGCCCATCGAATGCACCTAAACTATTAATTTGAAAATCAAGATTAAACAGTATAGGAGAATTAGGATTTATTGTTGCAAAAATAATTTGTCCAGTTCCATCAGTATCGCTACCTGCAGTAGAAACAACCAGGTTTTTAAGACTTGTAGTTTGTTCTTGTAGAATAAAATTAATGTAAGAAAGTAATGTATTAACTGTATAATTTCCATTTGGAACAACAATAGTTAAAGACGCGTTATCAGTTAAAGATACAATACCAAAACAATTATTTCCAAGAGATGAAGCTATAGCATAATATGAACCGTTAATAGGACTTTCGAAAGTTTCAATACCTATTTCAATAACATTTTTTAATAAAATAGGTAAATCAATAAGAAATGATGACGAACTTGTTGAATAATAATTTGAACGAAACCGAGTGTCTATATTTATAAATTGTTCTCTAATTTCTCTTAATTTTTGGGGTATAATTGAACGTAATACTTCTTTAGCTTCTCTATAGAAGTCAATAGTTTGGTCTTTTTCTCTTTGTGCAAAAGGAGCAGATATTACCTTTTCAATTCGTTGTTTATATGAACTTTCTAGATTTTCTTCTGTAATAGTGTATTGAGTTAATTTAAACTTCTCGAGAAGTTGTTGAACCGTATATTTATTTACGTTTAAGTCCATACAATTTAATTACTTTTTAATTTGTCTAAAAAACCACTGTAGTTTTCACTAGTTGCAAGGATATTAATTAATTCTAGTGGAGTTGTTTTTTCCTTAAAATGTGACATATTAAAGTCATACTCCTGATAAACATTTTTAATAATATCATTCCACATTTGAATAGTGCAATAAGTAAGTTCCAATATTAAATCAAATCTTCCAGGACGTAGAAAAAGTTTATTAATTTTGTCTGGGTTATTAGTTGTTCCTACAATAATACGGTCATCTCCATCCTCAATACCATCAAGAAAACTTAAAATCATACTGGTTTCATTTTTAAAAGAAGAATTTTTCATTTGTTCAATCAATTTATTTTTTTCTTCTGGGTTTTCAGTAACCATAATTAATTCTTTTAATGTATTCGTTGTTGTTTTATTGGATAAAACATAGTCCATTTCATCAAATACAATAATATATTTGCTATAGTTTTCTCTTAAAAATTTTAGTTTTTCTTCTAAATAATCAAGAGATTTAATCATTAAAATATGACGGTTCATATAGTTGGCTATTGCTGAAATAGTTCCTGTTTTACCAGTCCCGGGAGGACCATATAATAATATACCAAGTTTATTATCTAAACTAAGACTTGGCGGATATATGTTTTTTTGTTTGAATTTGTCCAGTGTTGATATAAGTAGTTTCTTATCTGTAAAAAAGATAGTATCGAAAGTTTTACGTTTATTTACTTTTCCAATAGAGGGAATACTTCTAGGTAACCAATCAAATATTTCCAATACTCCAGTTGATACATTTGTATGGTTAGTTTGTTGTATAATTTTACTTACACAGTTATTTAACTGACTTAAATTTTTAGAATATAGTTTTTCCCCATAAATCCAAATATATTCATACTCTTTATTTAAATTTTTATATTTCCAAATAGGCATAAATAATACGGATAAATTCTTTCCATCTTTTATTTGTTCGGCATTTTCTCCTTTATTATCATACAATATTCTAACTTGTTCATACACGTTTGAGTAATTATACTTATCTTCGACCCATTTTAATAATGTTGAAACACTAAGACAGGATGACCCACATAAAACTGTGTAATAATCATATTCTTTAATTTTTTTAACATCATATTTAATATCATTAATAATTAATTCAAACTTAATATCAGTTGGGTCATCTGTTTCTTTAAAATAATAGTGACTAATAAAATAATAATATATTACAGTTATTAAATTAATAAAATTACTAATTATTAATAACATTAATGAATTTATAATCATAATAATGGCATTATCTAGAACACGGTCTCCTGTTTGAACCCATTTAATAATAAAAAAATTAAATATTTGTTGTATTTGGTTTTCCATTTATTAATCTTGTTTATTAAACTTGTTTATTAAACTTGTTATTGACCACCCCTAATATGCCATCCAAGACAATGGCCAACACACTGTGTTAATGGAGTTCCATATTTTAATTTTCCAATCATAGTTGGGACTTTAGATGTTGCGATAGTATTGAAGGACTTATATAAAGTAAATTGGGATGCATAAACAGCCCCTTGATTGGCAAATTGTTTATTGGAAGGTTTATACATAACTTGTTTGCAAACATTTGGACTTGGTCCTGATGCTGGAAGTCCCATATACGGGTCATTCATATACCAATAATAAATGTTATTAGCATAAGTGTTATTTGGTTGTGGAAGTGTTGAAATATACGCCTCTAATTCTGTGAATGTATATATCCCTGTTGGAATAACTGCAATTATATTTAGTTGAACAAATATTTGAAGTATATTAAATACAAAGTCTTGTTGGGTTGTATTACCAGCACTCGGTTGGCAATTTGCATAATAATTAGGCATATTTGTTTGTGTATTTATACCTCCAGTTTTAAAGTTAAACGAACGTTGTTCAAACGTATTACATCTGGCGTGTAAATATTGTCTTGTTCCACTATAATAATTTTGTTTCATAGGGGCAGACATTGATTTAACACGGTTATATGCAAATTTTGCTTGATTGCAACAGGCTCTAGGAGTTTCTAGTTGTGGAATTGGGTTATTTGTAACATATTGTTTATTTGGTTTATAATTATCAGTATATAAATATCCGTTGATAGTTGAAGTCATATATATATTTTAATACGGTAATATAATTATGATTGAAGAGAAAATACCCAAAGTCGTTTTTATTGTTCCTTATCGAGAACGAATTCAACAAAAGTTTTTTTTTGAACAATATATGTCTTTTTTACTTGAAGACAGAAATGATTATGAAATTTATTTTTCTCATCAATTTGACAAACGCCCATTTAATCGTGGGGCAACCAAAAATATAGGTTTTATCGCAGTTCGTAATAAATATCCTAATCATTATAAAAATATTAACTTTGTATTCAATGATGTCGATACTATGCCATTTAATAAAATATTTTCATATGAAACTACTCCTGGTGTGGTAAAACATTATTATGGATTTAGAAATTTATTGGGCGGAATTGTCGTTATGAAAGGAGAAGATTTTGAACTTATTAACGGATATCCTAATTATTGGTCTTGGGGTAACGAAGATAATATTCTTCAATCACGTGTATTAATGGCTGGATTAACTATTGATAGAAGTATTTTTTTCACTATTGGAAGCCCACAGATTTTACAATTATTCGATGGAATTAGTCGTATTATTAATAAAAGAGATTTCGCACGTTCCAAGGTTGATAATGGGTCTGATGGGCTTTCTTCTTTATATCAATTAAAATATAATATTGATAATAAATCTGCCAATCATAACGATAATATTCATCGTGTTCTCACTGCTACAGATAAAAGATTTATTATTAATGTTTATTATTTTATTACTCAATTTTCTAATCCTGACGATGAAGAATTTTATAACTATGATTTAAGAGAACCCGCTAAAAAATTAATTCACCCCGAATCTTGGAAAAAAACTAATAATCTAGTTCAAACTACTAATGATTGGCGTAACATACCTGTTTATAATCCACAACCTCAACATAACAAAAAACATAAAAATTTTAAATTATTCTAATTTGTAACAACATATAGCTAATGAAATGTTAATTAAGGTTGAATAACATAATAAATAAAATAATATTTCACATACATTAGTTATTTCACATACATTAGTTATTTCACATACATCAGTTAATTCTTCTTCTTCTTTTTCTTGTAAAATAAACTCTGGTTCTTTAAACTCAGGTTCCCGTAAAATAAACTCAGGTTCTTTAATAATAGGTTCTTTAAACTCAGGTTCTTTAAACTCAGGTTCTTGTTTAGGTTTAATTGAATCATTTATTTTTTTATTTATAACAATTATAAAATTATCTTCTTCTTCAATAATAAAAAAGTCCATAATTATATTATTATTTTATAAAAAATTCTATAATATAAAACATCGAAACCATAGATATAGTTACAAAACATATAATATAACAAAATGTATATGCATAAGTTAAATAAGAATTAGTTTCTATTTCTTCTACAATATCTGCTCTAATTATAGCTTCATCTATACTTCTCTCCAAACTTCTTCGAAGTAATCGCTCAATTAACAGATTTTGGTTTTCATCTTCTATATCTATACGATAATCACCAATTTCTGAATCACTTTCGCTATCATACATATATTGAATATAAAACATATTTTTTATATTGATTCTATACACCAGTTGGGTCATACGGTAAATTGTTACCGAATCTTGATTTAAGTTGTAAATTTTGTTCGGGAGTAATACAAGCACAACCTTGGGAATTACTATATGCTGTTGGACAACATTTATAATTAAATACTGTATCTCCTAAAAAATCCAAATGGTCAAATTTAGGTTTAGTTACTTTGTCAAATTGACTTGGATTCGCATATTTAGAATTGTCTAATCCTGTTTTTTCCCAAGTAACTGGCAATCCATTCTGTAAAGATTGTTGTTCAAACGCTTCTATTCCATTACATCTTGTCGATTGCCATATAGAATTTTCTCTAGTCCAATTATCTTCTTCTGGATTTTGATAATTGCAACAAGATACAACCACGTGACAAATTATTATTATTAACACTATAAAAATTAACAAAGCGAGTAAAGAATGCTGCATATATAACTTATATAGTGATTATTTATTTCTTTCCATTTCTAAATCATAATCTTTTACAATATTATGAGTATCTGTAACAACAACGAACGATTTATTTGTAGTTATAAGATGCATTCCTTTTAATGATTTTACTATACCAATACATACATTATTATATGCCAATACTTGACCAACATAGATTTTATTTAACGGAATTTTATTATTTCTATTGCCCAACACAAACGTATTATCTGGAGAATAATATTCTATTATTTTAACATTTTCTATATCATCATTCCAATCCATAAAATAATTATCTGCACTATCTGTTATAGTTTGACTACTTGTTGAAAGACAATAAAGCTTATTGGTTGTATAATTTACAGGTATTGCATAATCACAATTATTTACACTTTTCCATTGTCTTATTTTTTTATCATAAATAATATGACTTCCACTAACTACTGTATCTGATGATTGTATTGAATATAGTTTTTCAGTCCCTCCCAATAATTCAAAGGTTGCTATTATTAAACCATTTTGTTCTGTATTATCTCCAGCTTTTATATCTCTTATTGATTTTGTTATACCATTTTTTAATTTTATATATGTTGTATCTGTAAAACATAATTTCGGCATTACAAGTTTGGGTATTCCTATGTCTGGTTTTATTCCCATATCTTTAGACATCGTTGAAACAAGAATACCCATTGGTATCGATATTGCTGTAAATGCTGCTACCATCGGCATCGCTATCGGTGCAGTTAATGGAAATGATAATAATGGAATCATTATAGAAAGCATAATTACCATTATACGTATTATCGAATTTATAACTACAGCCATCGAACTCTTCAATGTGTAATAAGTCCCTAACCCTGTATATAATCCCGTTGTTAAAATACCCTCTGTTTTACCAAATATATCTTTTGTTGTTAATATTGTTTCTTGTAACGGAACTGTTGTATTAACTATACCTGACATTACCCCTTCTGATATTTCTGTCATTCCATTACGAACATTAGATGCTGTTTTTCTTATATCATTCACACCTTCCACAACTACCGACATCTGAGAAGCAAACACTGATAATAACTGCTGGAATGGATATAAAATATCACCTATTGCTATATTCATTATGTTCTGAATACAATAATTGAAATTTTCATAACCTGCAAACGGAATTATAAAAGGACTACATCTATTAGATACCCAATCTTTTGATAAACTTTTACTGTAAGACAATATTAGTAACGATACAAAAATTGTTAAACATATTATAAATATTACTATGTTGAATATTATCGCATCACCTCTTAAATTGTAAAATGTTTTTTCCATTTATACTTAAATGGAGCAATTTTATAATCTTAATCATCACACTAAATTAGACACTCAACATATGCTTTATATTCTAAAATATAATAAAGATAACCTTAACACTGAATTATCTATTGTTTCAACTATTATTAACCCTAAAGCTACTTTTGAATTAGCAAGAGATAAAATTAATGCACTTGAACAAACACAATTAAACATATTATTCAAGGAAAGATTAAATGATTTTTTTATAACTATGAATGATTATTATGATATTCTATTTTGCATTGAAAATAGATTAAGTATTATTTAGACTATTATCTTGTTTTAATTCTTTTCTTTTTTTTCTAAATGTTTTTCCTGAAATTTCTTTATTATTATCCATTGTTCTTATTAAATGTTGTTTTATTCTTTCACTCTTAAATTTATCATTATTTTCATACAAATATTTTTGTCTTTCATACATTTCTTTTAATGATGGACATAATTCTTCTTTTACTCTTTCATAAGGTCCATTTAAATGTTTTGTTATATATTGTCTAAAATCTTTTACTATTTTATCTACTTTCTCTTTTACTATTATTCCATCTTTTATTATTTCGGCTAGTTTATCTTTCCTTCTTGATAAATGAACATTATTAAACTCTGGATACAGAGGGTTGTAATGAAACTCTAATATCATTTTATATAACATTTCTTCGCCTGAATATAATAAATATTGTATTACTTTTTCGTCCAACATTCCCGAAAAATCTTCCTTTCCAAAATCAACTATATAAGTATTATGGATATTTATGTTATTTGTTGTATTATTTACTGTATTTACTGAATTGTCTATATTATTAGTTGTATTTACAGAATTATCAGAATTGTCTATATTTATTTGGCTTACTCGTTCTCTTAATTCCTCCAATTCTTTAGATTCTTTTAATTGTTTTTCTTTGCAACGGTTATTTAAATGTGTATTTAACGACCCTTTTTGAGTAAAATTTTTTTCACAATAACTACATTTAAAACTTGTTTCTTTTTCTTTGTCACAAGGAATTTTACGATTTAAATGTTTTTCATAATTGGCCTTTAAATTAGTAGAATATGAACAATTTACACAGCTAAACATTCTAATTATATTTATATAATTATTATTTTTAATACATACTTATACTATTTTCAAAAAAACGGTAAAATTAATAATTAACACCATTAATACTAATGTAAATATTTCTTGCTAAAAATATTTAATAATTTTAGCAAATTTGCTAAAAAAAAGTAATAACTCAATTTTAAGGGTTTTTAATTTAATGAAGATTATAGACTTAAAATAATAATGAAAAAACTAAAATTTCAAAATCCCGTTAGAATTAGTCCCCAAAACGGACTTTTTTCCCCCATTTTATTTTTATGAAATATTTCTAAACAATTTTAAAATTTCTTATTTTTAAAGTAATTTTTTATCATTTAAGTATTTTTTTTAATCAAAAACATAAAATTAATAATAAAACCATTAATACTAATGTAAATATTTCTTGCTAAAAATATTTAATAATTTTAGCAAATTTGCTAAAAAAAAGTAATAACTCAATTTTAAGGG
>Ga0194135_10001088_pt1 | contig 15956 bp, 9 predicted proteins | sample LitLau_LLRF_2013_FD_134024 | JGI IMG/M metagenome (GOLD analysis project Ga0194135, IMG submission 134024) | Freshwater sediment microbial communities in response to fracking from North America - Little Laurel Run_MetaG_LLRF_2013 (version 2) | ecosystem: Environmental > Aquatic > Freshwater >...
GTTCAAATGGTGGAAAAGAGTTCATTAAATAACACTACAAGGATTTGGATGAACATTTTGACACGTACAAGTAAATTAGGTATGGCTTCCTCACCAATTTAATGAATGGCAGATGTCAATATAAATACTGCAAATGGAGAAACACAAAACACTGGAAAGGTGTTTAAGTAAAAGATGAGACTTGAAACTCGTGAAAGTTTAACCATGTTATGTGAACTCACATGGAAGCATACCATTCAATAAAGGCTCAACCTTTCTTTCCTCGAAGAATTAAAGTTCAGGATGTTTGAACTTTGAAGTGTAGAAAGAAAAATTTATTCAAGGGAACTACAGTTGCACGCAACGATCGCAACGATGTAGACATTACTGAAGAATCAGAATGGAACATTCTGTGTGTGGAAAGATTGAACGTGGTGTCACGGAATTTCCCATTAAAAATTCTATACTAAGATGACTTTCCCCTTTAAGGATACAAAGTAGAAATGCAATATTACACGTTCACGCAGCACACACACAAACACACACGCTTGGCAGAAGAGACACGAGTGCATTTTTCTCACACAAACAACAACTGCTGCTACTTCCTACTACTACTACTATATGTTTCCTACAATAGTTTAGAGTGTATACCTTGTCTACTCACCGTGTCATAATCATCATACGCTTCCAGTTTAAAATACATCCTTGCACAAAGAGAGAGAGAGAGAGAGAAAGTCAAGGGAATTTTTCTTGTTCAGTGAAACATCTGTTGACTAAGAAGAAAGAAAGATAGAGGAACAAGGAGAAAGCAGGATGAATCGCATTGCAGTTGAATTATGTCGTCAAAATGCAAACGCCTTCGAATTTCTTTCTTTCGGGCGATTTTTTACACGCTGAAGTACTGCCAACTGCTCACACCGCTGCTGCTGCTACTACTACTACTGCTGGTGCGTGTGTATCTGGAAATCTGAGATTACGCATTTTTCTCAACGCATTTTATACTAACTAAATTGGTTGAAGCACGGAGAGAGACGAATAATGCGCCTTTTAAGGATTATAAATTAATGCTTCGAGAGAAGTGGTGGTATAAAGCATAAAGGGATTTCACTCTTGTTTTATACATGAATAAGTTGATTCATGTAATTCGTTTTGGAAGAGAGCCTTCTTGGAGAAAGTGTATGAGAAATAAATGCAAGGAAGCATGACTTTATTTCTTTTTCTTGTGTGCCCAGTCCCGTTCTTGTTATTATTACTGTATGGTTGTTGTGTGTGTGTGTTTGTGTGCGTGGAAGTTAAAGTAATTTTTGTTCTGATCTTGACATGAGAAAGGGAGAATGTATAAAAGGGAAAAAACCGAATAGGCGTGCAACATCACGTTATTATATTGAAATGCAATTTGATGCATGAACACTTCAGATGCAGATATATATATATTGGATTACAATGCTACACTGAACTTGGTGAAAGGATAGATTGTTTACATTTATTGGTTTGTGTCTGTGTAATGTCAAATATACGTAGAGAGAATGCGAATGGTGGTGGTGGTGGTGGGGTGGGTTGTGTTGGGAATTACACAAATAAGAATAATGTACAAGATTCTCGGGAAAGTCCTTCAATTTAAAGTAGAGCTATGTAACTTTATTTCATACTTCCGGAGATTTTACACGCAGCCAGATATGGTTTATTTGAAGTGCTGTAATAAAACACGTGGTTGCCGTTAAGTCAGGTCTGGAAATTTTTATATGGATGTTTCAATGTTTCCATACTGTCGTGTTTCATCTCTGGTTTATGCCAAAACCATTTTGTGTTATTTGATATTGCAGACAAGAGTTTAATTGACGTGTATGAGTGGAGAGAGGTATATGTATATACGATTCAGAATGCAATTGTACTCACCATGAGAGATCCTTTGTGTCCCTTCAAAAACCCATTCTAGGGATATTTCCTTTTAATATTTTTTCAAACTTTAAAGATAATTTTTGATTCGTTTTTATTCGCAGAATTCTTTGCAATTTCATTGCGGCAAATCGAAACAAAGCTTCTTTCTTATTTTCCTTGAAGACTCCCTTTCAGATCCTGTTTCTTGTGTTTAATCGATTCTCTTTTGTCTATTTTTATTCGCTGTAGCTGAATTCAAGGATATTCATTCTTCGCATCTTACAGAGATGAAACAGAAGAGTAGTGTTATATTTTTGAACACGGATGAATGAATTTGTTAGCTTCACTACGTAAAAGTCAATAAGGCATGTGAGAATATGGAATTGAAAAATAGCTTTGTGAAACTTTATAATGTGGGATGAAAATAGACAGATACTTTATATAAGTCATATATTATGTAAATATTATATATTTCAGCCAACAGAGTCAAAGTGTTTGATATTAAATATATCGTCAAAGAACAAAAGAAAATGTACAAACAAATGCATTGCATTAAAAGACTGTGTGTACATTCCGCTTGATCTGGCGAATACGAGGAAGTTTGGAAATAGAAACGTTCAGGATTCGATTTATATTTTTCAAAGGGAGTAAATTGATTTCTAAATGTCACTCAAATGGGATATAATGTGTTTCTTTTGATGTGTGAAGTGAAGTGTCAAAGGAACAAGTGTGTAAGTGTTTGTGCGTGGGTATTTTTCATTTCCCAGTTACGTGTATCTGTTTTCGTTTTAGGGATATGTGAAATTCAGCCAAGAAGTTGTTGTTATATGGATGGAGAGAAGGAAGTAAAGAGAAAGCAAGAGGAACCTTTTAAAAAGCTGGAGGAGAAAGTTTTGAGCGTAACAGATTTGTTGTTAGGTTGAGCTTGGCCATGTCAGGGAATCAAGTTCCGGAAGAACATCATTTCCTCCGATATTGTAGTGACATAGCTTTAGCTTCACGACTCACGTAGTTCATAGGTCTGCTTATTCTTATGTTCTAAAAGGATTCACACGGAGCGTGAAGACGGTTTTTAGAAGGAAGAATGACGTACTAGCTACGATATATATTTATTTAGGAACAATATGTAACGCAGACTTGAAAGGATGAATAAGATATATGTAAAGGAAATAGCATTAGAAACACCAAGTAAACCAACCAAGAGCGAAATTCTAAGCGGAACTGGATTTCCACTTGAAGATATTCTTTTTCTGGGAAAACACATTTAGGAATAAGAGTAAAGTAAAGTAAAGCAAGCAGGTTTGGCTGGACATACGCGCACAAATTCATGTTATAGAGCATACTACTGGGTTTCTATTAAGTGGTGAAGTGTGTCTATATTTTCATATTTTTTAAATAGATTTCTTCTTGTGAAGGTTTTTTTTTTTAAATCTTGATAGCTTGTCAACTTTTCTTGGTGGGATAACTGCGAAAAATGATGCTCCGTGTTTCTTGGATTTTTTGTATCGTCATTTTGGATCTTGTCTACCGTATTTACTTCTCAAGGCATCTGTGTATTAAGTACGCTTTCCTCTACGCTATCCTAAACGGATTTAGTTTTTTTGTACCGTTTTACTAGAAATATCACTTTACTGTTACTCAAACACTCAACAGCTCTTCAAATAGTTCAAATCCTATTGCACAATCATAGTCAAAAGCTCAATTCTTTCCTCCCACGCGAATCGATTTCCCTTGTAAATAAATAAACTATTTTTTCCTCGAGACTTTTAGTGTTTTTACCTTGTGAAGTGTGTGAGAAACTTTTGTTGGGGATAAAATGATACCGGAAGTCCTAAGGACTATTATGGGGTTTGTGATATGGTTTATACAGAGAGAAGGGGGGAATTGGAAACGACATCAGTTCCAATCTAGTGGATAACCCGGAATGACCTTCAGGAAAATAATTTCCATTATATTTTATGACTATTTTTATAGCTACTGGAGTACATGAAGTAGCCGTTGAATTATTTTTATTTGCTGGGATTTCAGTACAAGTCAAAAAATGGAGAGAGAGAGATAAAAAGAGAAAGACTACAAGTCCCACAGGCAAAGTGAAAGCTGTACAAGCAATTGAAATAGAACGCATACAGCCATGTGTGCTGTTTGTTTAATAAATTGTAGCCGTTCTAGTTTCGCATAGTAAATGAATTTATCCGTCGTGGTCCATATAATTTAAGTGAACAACTCAATATACACATTCACTCTGCTACCTTTAGAAATTGTCGTCGTGTATCTATATCTATATCGCGTGTTGAAAGTTTTGAGATCAGGAGACTCTCATAGATTGTACTTGTTAAGTATACACCTCAGTGACTTGCTCTCCTCCTTAGTCTCTTGTGTCAACTGTTTCTCTAGTGAAGCAAAAGCGTATTCGCACTCGTATAAAATATAAGGGTGAGTTTGTTCATAGATCAGCTCGTCTAACTTACTGGAGAAAGTTTGACTAGAAAAATCATACAAGTTGAGAATACAAGGGCCGATTTATTACTTTGGTGTGACATTTCCTAATGGCTTTTATAGACGTAACAGTCTCATAAACTGTCATCTGTCAGAGAACTCAAGTTCGGACAACTTTTCACCACAAAAGTTTACTCATATCTTTATGGATGGAGGACACTGGGTACGGAGCATGTATAGCTATAGGCTAGGCTATATATTGCAATGTTGACTTAACTAAAGGAGCAAGAAAGTTTTGGAGACTTTGAAGAAACCAGGAACTAACTGGGAATGCATGCAATATTCAAAGGAACACAACTAGTTACGTTGTGGTTATATCTTCACTGTAAGTGCATGTGTGTTCGTGTGGGTAAAGTCGCATGAATATAACATTCGTGTACATGATATTATCGTGTCGATTTCATCTGTCCTCACTTTATCTCAATAGTTGATGATAGTTATATTCACAGACACATATTATGACAACCCTAGGGGTTAGTCTTGTTAGAGATTTGTGGCTTCCTTTCACTCGCCGTGATTGTTAAGGAAAGTAAACTACTCTGTTATTATATTAAATTGCTTCAGACATCTATACACACACAGACTTATTCATTCGTGTTCCCATTACGAGCCCCTTGTTCACTGTCTTCAGGCCCCGTGCACACTTGACTGAAACACTCTCACGAAAGAAGAACTGATTGGAGGAATATATACGTATAGGTAGATAGCTTAAGTTGTATCGTTGTCCCAACATGATTATCTCCACCCTTTGGCAGCTCCGGTACTTATATCTATACAATATATACAAAATACAAATAGTCAGAGAGAGATTGGAACACGTAAAGCCTTTTTATTTTAATCAGCCTACACACGTAAATCAACCGGAACAGTTTACTTTTACTCAACAAACTTTCTCCCCTCTCTCTAGCAGCTTGCTTATTCATCTGCTGCTGATCTGGAGACTAATCATCTCACTACTAACTAGTCTGGCCTCTGTTCTTCTTTCCATGATGTTAGTATATTGCTTTCACTACCCTTGTACCATTCCTTCGAGTGGGATTATCGTCTGCCGTGTGATTTTAATGGGACGATATATTCATGTATATATACACCAACTGATACTCACTTTCCCCCTATCTACTTGTTGGGTATCCATTGTGTTATGCTTTTATTAGTTTCAAGTTTATAATTAACAGCTTAGGCGTGTGGATTTAATTTGAATTGGTTTTATGCTGTATAATGCTCGCAGTAGAGGAGTATTTTCTTTTATAGCTGGGATATATTGAAGGAGGGGTGGAGAAAGGCTACAGAAACGCGTTGAGATATCAGTAAAGTTTTTAACGTGCTCTTTGACGTAAAACCAGACGCCTTTTGTACGCAATAAATAACACTAGCCATTCCAAAGGAGTGAGAGAGTGTGTTGCACTTTGGATATTTTAAATGCCTTTTAAATGAAATTTATATACAGACACGAAAGGTGAAAGTTTTAAATATCTACCAAGTCAAGTCACGAAGTATTTTGATAATCAATTTTAACTTTGCATGGAATAATAATAATACAAGGACTGTGTGTGAATTTCACTGGTGAATGAATCAGGAGTTATCTTTATAGCTGTACTTCTTTATAACTTATGTGAATGTTAAATGTCAAAGCACACTCTGTGGGATGTGACAAGTATGAGCTTTACTCACGCTAATTTCAAGTATTGTATTAACACACAGGCACACTGCATGAGGTCAAACCGAGAGTTTTGTCTTCTGGTGAAAACACTGTGGGGAATAATATTTGTAGGTAGGCACATATGAAGTTATTATGACTGATGTAAAGAAAGGAAAGTTGGAGGAGGTTCACAGATTATGAATGTGCATTGCACATGTAGTCAATAATAAGTTCCATTGTACTAATTTGCTTTCCTGTGTACAAGTGCCAAATTTGTCCCTGCCTTTATTGTGATTATTGGGTAATCAAAATTACATAAAGAACTGAATGGTTGATTCATCTTAATTGTTTAATTTTATTATACAAGCTAACTGTGACTACGCACACCGGAGGATTATTTGTATAAGGACTGTGTATAATTCGTTAGAGCGATTCTTAATGAAGATGAGGGCGTGAGAGAGACATAACAGGCGTGTGATTTAATTATCTCTCTTAATCAAGCTGTGCAACCGTCGTCACAGGAGGGAGAATGTGTTTGGGTGTGTGTGTGTCTTTCTAAAGAAAAAGTTCATTACTCATTAAAAATTAGTATTCTGAGTGAGTTTGTATAGCTTCCCGAGATATTTAGAGTTTTTAAATGAGTCTTTTCAACAACATTGGGGACTTTAGAAAATCACGAAGAGAGGGGATGAACATAAAAGGATGTGTTCTATGGGTTTGTAGGGAGTTTAAGTTGCATATCAGTCAAGTTGAGTTCTCCGAAACGTTTCATATAGTTTATTTAATTCTAAATTCGGTAGTACCTGAGAACAATACGGCGTGAGAAAACCTATGGATATTACTAGGAAGCTTTTATTATTAATTTTGAAGGTGCATTTTGGGTGTAAAAAGGCTGACAGAATTTGTGAGATTTAATAGAGGAAGTAAAATAATGTGTAGTGTACAATTGTGGAGTGAATTCTTCACTGAATCCAAATGACAAGAATGATTAAGCTACACCATTGACAATAGTGTTAGTTGTCAGTAGGACTGTCATCGTGTCTTTTGTGGCTAATGGAGTATGTGTTTGTACAACTGAGTGAAATACTTTACAAGTAAAGAATGACTCTGTTGAGTGACACGATGAGCATTTTTCATTCTCCTTTTCAAGTGGAGACAGGGGAGGAATTTCTTAATGTGTGCCATACATTTTAACCAAGAGACGCTTTTACTTCTGTGGATCTTAAGCAGCCTGTGCAAGTGTATGTATATACATGGAGGAATAAGAATATGCGAGAGATATATAGATTTCAGTTATCAAGGAAGGAGTCCTTTTTTGTTATCACCGTAGAAAGAACAAAGTGAAGAGAGCTAATAATAAGAGAAGCAATGGATCAGTCTTTGGTTGAATGCTTTTACAACTCCTGAGGCTGGAAGAGATTTGAAATTCTAATAAAACTGTATGTAGGAAGGAAAAGAGCTTTTTTTTAGATCTAAAAAGTTAAATCCAAATTATATCCTGTGTGCGTTTCATGCCTAGTCTTTTGAAAACGATCATAAAGCATGTAAACTCGTATTCGCACACACACACACAAAGCGCTTGTCTCTTAACTCTCTGTCTCTCTCTCTTTCAAGCTACATTGTGCTTAGCTTATATTGTACTTTAACGAAAGCAGGCTAGTAAGTTTCGAAAAACAAATATGTATATATACTTAAAGAAAAAGAAAAACTCGGTCAGGATGACTTAAAAGGAAACGAGAGCGAAATAAAGTACGCATGAAATAAAAATGTATCTCGCACACACACACATACACACACACAGCGTGTGTTCTCGCTCTTTAAGGTTGGGTGGAGAAAGAAAAATGCAAATTGTTAGTTTTCTCAGTGGCCATAAGTCACTTGGAGAAGGTTGCGATAAGAAAACAAGATATCGGAAACAATAGAAACAAAACATAAGATATCAAGTGGTATGTTGATATTATGTTGGAGGAAGTGAAATCTTTCTTTGAGTGATGACACGCTCTACTTTGTTTTGATGGGGAGCTCTCTTCTTCTTCTTTGCAAGTTCTCTCTCACTTTTTGATTTGATATATTGAATGTCTCCCCGTTAGAAGAAAGAGGAGAGAATGTGTGCGTGGTGGATGTGAGTTAAGTAAACTTGGGAGAGATTGCTTTCCTAAAGAGATGAGCAAGGTACAAACACACAGAGAGAGACAGACAGTCTCTCTGCTAGGTGTTTCAATACTTGGGCACTGTGGGCTTAAGTATAGATAAATATAGCTAGACTATACGGGACTTATTCAATAAAGAAATGAAAGAAGAAACTGTGGTGTAGTGGGAAAAAGCACACGCCATGAATATACATATACTTGAAGTAGTCAAGTATCGTATTATTGAATGCTGGCACAAACACCACAGAAGAATTTAAAGTCAAAATATTATAACGTCGTAGGTGAATGTGTATACTATATAAGGAATAGTTAAATACATTGTGGGAGACTTTTGTAGGTTAGGAGATACATAATATAAGTATTGGTATACAGGCATGGGGAAATAATTGTTTTTGTTCTTATGGTTAAAGAAACATGATATCAAGTATGAAATTTGAAATGTGTGTGGGTAATAATGTTTTAAAAGAGGGTTTTTGAAGTTTAGAATGTTGTTCAGAGGTTGGGCAGACGCTCTTAGAAGTGTTGGAAGGAATGAAAATGGAAACAAGAGAAAGATGAAACTGCACAGACAGGAGGAAACTTGTAAGGAGCGTTTGTTTACCTGATTCTGCTTGGGTTTCTTGGAAGCTGAGAATTACTTGCGTACTTCTTTCTTCAAAAGGCACATTTGAAAGTTAAACCCGAGAGCAATAAAAAGCGCACTTGAGCGAGAAACCTTCTGTGTACACTAGCTTACGCGGATAACAACGCAGTGTTTAGTATTTAAAGCCCAAAAAATGATGATAACGGAAACGTGCTTAATATTGGTAGTAGTAATTTCATAAAGATCTGAAAATTACAAACTTACTGCTTCTACATATTCAGTACTTCTATAGAGGGATTTCAAAGCCTTCTTTGATTTTGTTTTCATCACAAGTCCAATGTTAGCTTTCCTGTGTATTGCAAATTAATTTTTGAATTTAAGTTTAATAATATACAAGTTTTGCGAAAAGAATTTAGCCAGCAATTCATTATAATTTAATATAAAGGGGAGTGTTTTGTAGCAATTCTTAGGAATGTTTAAATTCAAACTCAATGCTGCTAAAAGAGGAGGACTGCAGAGATATCAACCGTTTTCCAAGTCTTACATAAGATCTTGGGACTGTCTGTTGTTCTTGTCTCGTTGATGATGGGAAAAGACCTCGAGTTGTTTTATTATGTTCCACTTCCAACAGTGGCATATTTATGTCACCCTTTTGCCAGTTGTTTCTACGAGAGTTTTTTTGTGTGTGACAGAAATCTGGACACCTCGTCGTAGGGAAATTTATGACATAAGGCAAGATTCATATATTGTATAGAATTGTACACATTATATATAGAACCGGGAGAGAGAAAGAGGTTTGAAGGAAATGGGAATGCAATTGGAGGCTTAGCACTTACGTGTTAGTCTTGTACTCTCTCACATTTATTTTAGGTGAAAGGTGGAGACGAAAGCCAGTCTCTTTTTTCCTCTGCTCTGTAAACGAATGAACTGTACAGAAGAACAGCATAAAAGATATCGCGTTCTTGTTATCTATGTGTTTTATTTTATGTAGGCCGTATTGTTTTACGGTGACAGATCACATGGGACATTTTCTTTAAAAAGTGAAGGATGAGACAAGAAAATGTGTAGCTTGTTTACAAATCTCGTGAGTTACTTAAGAAATAAAGGACATGAAAGTTTCTACTTCAAGGTATTCTAAATAGACTTCTGGTGCTTTTTGCTCTGTAAAGAAACACTTTCAAGACTGCCTTTATACTTCACTCTCAATCTCTTCAAGCTAAATCTGCGCCCACTCCCCCTCATTCTTTCAAGATAAAGCTCAGCTGTCCTCAAACCCATTTCTACGATGAATGTCTGAAATCCTCCCTGACTAGTAAATTGGAGAATGAATTGTAATAAATGAGTGTTTTAACTAAGAAAAACAAATTATTGTACTTTGTACATGGTAGAATTTTACAAAGTGGAAGTTTTTGAAAGAGCCAAAGAGACACAGAGGACAATAGAGTTTTCTGTGAAATAAGAATTAGCGTTGATATCACTGTGAATATTAAAGTAGAGAGAAAGCTTTGCTTGAGCCATCAAGAGAGAGATGCAAGCAAAGGTACTTGAATATTTATGTCCAATTTGACTCACTATATACAGTTTGAGTTCAACATCCGATTAAGACGCGCTTTCATTAACAGACCGCACACTTGTGAAGTGACTAGAGAGACACTGACACACTCTCTTGAAAGAAGAAGCGAGATGATGTTACACAAAGTGATGCTGCGATTCCCAAGTATTGCTTCCTTATTGCTCTTCATGCATTTTGATGGGCTGCATTTCCAACATTTATTTGTTCACAGGCAAATGGAGTCATCATCATCAGGAGGATATGTATCTCTCTGTGTGTGTATGTGTGATGGTAATGCCGAGATGTAACTTTGTTCATCCGGTTGGCAAAGAATTCTTCTGTGTGGTTTTCTGTGTCGGAGATTCCTCGGAATTGTTCATGAATCGAAAGAGCAAGGTTCGCGTTTAATTTTATTGGTTGACATTCCACAATGAGATTTCTCTTTGGTGTGTGTAAGTACAGAGAGAGAGTGAGAGGGAGAAAAAACAGACTCATAGTAAGAATTAGAATTGCAACTATGGAGCATTCGCTTGGATAGAGGAAATCTAAATAGGGTCTCGTAATGTGGCGAGGAATGTTAGGAGATAGAAAAAATGGATTCCAAATGAAGTTTTGTGCATTCTTTATTATTGGGAAGCTTTATATATTCATCTCAATATTTTTTTAAAAGTCTCTCCATTGATTCTGATCATGATGTGAAGTAAGAACATTTTGCACAACGAAACCAACACACATAAGATGAATGGAATGGGATTTAGGTATTATATTCCCAGGTAAAACAATATTTGCACGGGCTCCTCATCGTCCTTGGATTGATTAAAATAATGAGTTGGAATATAGTCTAGCAATAAAGTAAATAATGAAACCAGAATGAGCTCATTATAGCATTAAGTAAATTGTATAGCCCATATAGATATTATTGTGTAGCATGAGAATTTTTATTCGAGGGAAACAAAGTGAAGAAAGAATTTAAATTGGGTAATTTAATATGTAGCTGGTTGGACACGTATTCCCTGCGGATTTGAGCTGACAGAAGGGAAGGAAGTTCTAGACAGGAAGATTAACAAATTGCCTTTTCTTACCCCACAGGCCATCTTCCTTACAAATCAAGCTCAAAATTATAACAGGCAAACATACAAAAGTTAGGTCTACTCATTTTTCGCTTTTCTCCAAGTTCCAATGTATTTTAAATGGAGATAAGAACGCGCGCGTACATGTTTCGTTTTTTATTAATATTGGCATTTAATAATATACGGGGAAAATCGTGTTTGTACAGAGAAAAGTCGCAGGTAAAGTTATTTGGGTGAGTAGGAAATCGCAAAATCTGAACAGAGCAAAATCCCAAAGCTGAGTTTTCACCAGAAGTGAAAGTCCTCGAAATAAAATCCCTACGAAAAGACTATATACATAGTGTCATTTGTGGGCACATGGCTGTTTGGAGACGAGTTCAAGTTTTTCTGCTTAAAAAGACAGAAATCTTGGAGCTCTAAACAATGCCACGCGTTTTTTTGCAGCCTATATTACGGTTCACTTGACACTTGAAACTGAAACTCATTAATATTCATGTCCATAGCGTTCGCGTTCTTGTGAATATTTAAGGAGAAACTTTGCTAATCTTATGACTTTCCTTTCGCACCCTTTTCTTCCAGTTTTGTCTCAAATTATGCGTACAAATACATTAATGCCTCATAACCTGTCAGCGGAAGTCGAGAATAAACTACCAAATGGCTGATAGCGATATATGTGTGTGTGTTTATTTTTTACCATTGAAGACAATTATTCTAAGAACTCTATTTAGCTTGTATTTTAGTAGATTCATTTTAGGTCGTTGGTTTTTTAAAATCTAAGCATATCCTCTTGTAGTTCATGTATACCAAAGGTACATACAAATATATTCTCCCTCCACCATTGTCCCAAGTCCTCTTGGAATTTATTCCAGAGATCTTTAGAAATCGAGGATTCAGGAAGCAGCGTTCTTTTCGTTTTTTAATCCTACAGCTTGAATGAATAGATTACTGGGGAATTTATTACTCATCGTATTTTACATTTAATGTACAATCTACATGTTAGGAGAGGTTAGTAGGCTGAGCTTTGCACAAAGAAAAATGTTTGCTCATTACTTTTTCACCATGTAAAAAGTAAAATATCCGTAGTAAAGATTACACGTGTGTGTGTGTGGTTGTGAATTCGCAGTGAGTTACTTACAAATGAACTTCATAACTCCATCCTGAAAGCATAAAGTCTTCGTGGAACTCTTGACGCTGGAGGAAAAACTCTGGCGAATTCAGTGAATTGATAGAGCTAGAACTACTGATGCTCAACGGGCTACGGCTTTAAATAAGCGGGTCTCTTTCACTAGAGACATGATTAAGGCCGAGACCAATTTGTAAAAGCCATTATAATAACCCTCTGCCATTCTATGTGTGTGTGTAATGTAAAAGACATTTTAATTCTTTTGCATTTGAAAGCATGCTGTGTGTGGATGCGAAAGCTCCTCTTTGTCGTGCGACGAAGAAAGAATTATTATTTCCTTGCTATTAAATTCACATCTTTGGCTGGGTGCTCATTGCCCCAAGTACCTAGATGAATGTTTGTGCAATAATAATAAGCCTTTATAAGAGAAATGTATTTTATTAAAGATACTCTGAAGTTGAAAGAACCATATATACAATGTATACATAAAGCGTTTTTGTTGAAGAGATGAATGCATCATCACACTAATTGCAGCAACTCGAGAGAGAGAGATTCTTTCACTGGAGAAAGTTGTGTGAAGGAGAATGATTTTGTAGATTAGTAGAACAATCATTAAGAGGTTTTGCAATATTATTATACTGACACAGTTCTGCTATGTGCATGTACACTACGCGCTGTTTGAATCTTTTGAGAATGGATGCCTTTGGCTGCAGAAAGCACGCGTGGTGGTCTAGTATCTATTTTCATCATATTAACCATGAGCATAAAAAAGCTTGTGCCTTTCATCTAGCGAATAAAACTTTTGGAAATTGCTATACAAGGGGAAGATACCAAAGTACAGAGAGACAGAGAGAGTTGAGAAATGCTTGTATCAGTATAAAGCTTGAAGGAGTCGGAAGGAATTCTAAATTCGCATAGTTTACAAAGAGTCTCGTTCATAATATTCTTCTTTAGTGAATGGAATTCATCTGAGGTATCGTGTAATAATAATAATGAACGTGTACATGGACGAAGAAAGTTGTGTGTGTGTGTTTTAATGTCGAGAATTTAAGACTGCCTAACTATTATCGCGTCCATGTTCTGCGGTGGCGATGAAAGTATATGATAGTGTATGTATATATGTATAAACTTGGTTGCGTTTAGAGTGGATTTATGTATTCATCTCAAGGAGAGTAATCAGAAGAAGAAGTTGTAGACAGAGAGAGAGAGAGAGAGAGAGAGAGTGACTAATATTGTGTTGTGCTTGAAGAGAAAGTGTACATAGGAAGTGTAGTCAGTGTGGTTAGAATACATTCTTATGGAGTTAAAGTGTACAGAGTTGTTGAAGACATCAGTGTGCAGAGTGTTCCGCCATAAGATGCTGAAAACATCTTAGAAAGAGAGAGAGAGAGAGTGAAGACGATATGCGATATGGTCGGAGGACGTGATTGCTAAAGCCTGGATTAACTAGAGTGTCAAATTGCATCATTTATGTGGGACTTTTCTTGATGACGTTTTAATGTTTGCTCAAGGCTGTGTAGAAGATTTTCGCCTAAATCACTTCATCTCCTTTCCTTCCTGGCTACTGAACTCGCTCTCACTCTTTTTAGCACTCTTGATGACTTGCATATCATTGAAGTATATACTCTCAGAGAGATGTGTATATGTGTATTATGCAGAGTAAGTGGTATTTTGTAGTTTGTGAATACATTGAACAAATGGGTTGGGATTTTATGACATACATTTCTGAATTCTAAAAGCTTCTTCTGAACTACTACATGGGTACATGAGCAATTTCTATGTATACTGTTATATATGCAGGTCTAAGAGGTATATTTTTATGTAGAGACGTTGCTGATTTTAATGTGATTATGTGTGTCTCATCGTGTCATCTTATGAACTTCGCATTCTTTGGAGTGTTTCAATATATAGGAGAGAATAAGATACTGGTTGCAGGATAAAGTGATTCCTTGAACTACATTTTCAACTTAAAGATATACGGATAAAAGACTTCTTTAGAAAGTTGTTCACAGTGTTCACACACGTAGCTTTTGATCCTGGATAGTTTTTACTCAACGTTTTAAAAGTTATGTGCTTTACACTTCGAGAGAGAGCAGGAGAATAGAAGTTGCAATATATAGGCCATTGAGATGGGAAAGTTTTTGAAATTCCTAGAACGAGGAAGTTGTTGTTTATTGTACACACTCTTTCCTTTAGGAAATCTACCTGAGAAAGTGAATTTCGTACTCTTTTGCCCTGCTCACCTTAATATATATTTGTACAACAGGCGAGTTTTCTAATTAAAATACACACAAAAGGTTCTTTGTAAAAGATGTGGGTGGAAGATTGGCGTACATAGAGGAAGATATAAAGTATATATTGCACTTTTAGTCAAAGAAATATATAAAAGTAGGCCATTTGTAACAGTTGAAAGCTCAAGCAATAGTTTAGGAGTTATCTCTTGTATGTAGGGACGAAGTAAGGAAAAGCTTCTGGAGACATGTACAAACCCAAATAACCCAATTTGTACATCTGAGATCTAAGAGTATTCTGATGTCTGAACGTGTGTCACTCTTACTCTTGGAGAAACACAAGACGTGAACATGAACATGCAAATCTTGTGATTCAAGTCTCCTTAATTCGATTTAGCTCACAACCCTTCCAGTTGTGAGCTATGTGGAAGTATTTTTACTTTAAATAGAGACTACCTATATATATATATATATGAGTGTGTGTGCTTGCTCTGTAGCGCAAGTTAATCTGGAGAAATAGAACACAGACTTAATTAATGTCTAATTGGATGCGTTTTGTTTTGTGAGGACTCCCTAGCTTGAGGCTATATTCATTTTCTGAATGAGGGTTGGGACTTCACAGGACGCAGTTTTGAATATCTAGTTCATTAGTAATAATTTAAGTATCGCACATTGCATGAGAGTTTATTGTGTATCATGGAAATCCATTTCAAATTAAGTGATTTTAGGTACAGTTTTCAAGAGTTAAGTTCTCGGAACATCATGCGCTGTGTGTTTGGCTAGTCAAAATAAATATACACTCACAGTAGAATAATATTTGCTAGATCACGCGTGTTTGGATAATCATGTGGTTGTATAAATACAAATATATAGGTACATGGATATCTATGGAAGGTCTTACTGAAAGAATGGCATGAGTTTTTATAGCCTTAAGCTACACTAGAGATGAAAACATTACACAACACTATACAACATAGTTCAGAGTTCGCAGTATTGACATATAGCTTTTTACGGGAATTCACTTCGGTTTTGGTTGTATCAAAAACAAGTACACACTTTAGTGCATACACAGCATTATTACCATTTTATGATCTCGTGTTATCGTCTTCGGTGTTTTGTACTGGGTTATATGAACTCGGGGAAAGTGAAAGTGATGATTTCACATTGGAGTAATTTCAGGGTGGAATGTATACATTTATCGTGCTTTTGTGCATGTCATTTGTCGAGGGGAACAAGTGCTTATACTGCTTTTGTA
>Ga0194135_10001089_pt1 | contig 15950 bp, 5 predicted proteins | sample LitLau_LLRF_2013_FD_134024 | JGI IMG/M metagenome (GOLD analysis project Ga0194135, IMG submission 134024) | Freshwater sediment microbial communities in response to fracking from North America - Little Laurel Run_MetaG_LLRF_2013 (version 2) | ecosystem: Environmental > Aquatic > Freshwater >...
TGGGAACAAATTTTGAACAGATTGGGAACAGATCTGGCACAAATTGGGAACAAATCTGGCACAAACTGGGAACTAATTTTGAACAGATTGGGAACAGATCTGGCACAAATTGGGAATAAATCTGGCACAAATTAGGAACAAATCTGGCACAAATTGGGAACAGATTGGGAACAGATCTGGCACAATTTGGGAACAAATTTTGAACAGATTGGGACAAGTGATGGAGAACAGATGATATACAAATGTTCTGCTCATCTTCTGATTTTCCAATAATTAAAAATAAAATGAATAAAAAAATTATAAGTTCAAATTTAATAATTCTCTCTCAATGGTCATTAAATGAATTTGTAAAAGGTTGTGAGATATCAGTATTTAGTTGGATATCAAATTTAGAATTGGTCGGCCTCCGTTAGTATTTGCAAATTTCAGTGTCTTTGGTTGGATAAATCCAGTAATTGGTAGGGGTCACTAATTACCACCCTTACATTTAACAGACATGACATGCACCAATTCATCATCATCGTCACACAGACCACTGTTCGATGTTCATATCATCGTCATCATCCCAGTACATACAGAATTCATGCACTTTTTCAATTTGTCAATATTTATATTCTCACCTGTAAATTCCTATCTATCATCCAATTGAGCTCAAAGTCGTCATCATCATTTCCAAAGGGATTTACTAGAGACTCTGCCACTTTGAGCCATCCCATGTAGAAAAAGAACTGAAAATACGTCAAACATGTACACATACATCCCATTCATACATTAAACGACAATAAATATTTACTCCGAGCCCACGGCACATTCACGGATATGTTTTTCAAACTAGGTAAATTTCTAAAGGAATGTACCCCTGTCGCAAATGATTTTTGAAAAAGGAAAGGACAACTGATGTTGTGGTGTTTTGAAGTTGTTTATCTCATAGTGAAAAGAGTAAATAGAAAACGAAAGAAAAATGTGGGATTATGGAGCATACGATGAAGACGATCTCTCTGGTTATGTGCATATAGTCATTCTAGAGCTTACCCTTCGCTCAATGGAAATTCAAGTACATGTATTTGTACATGAAGAGTGGGCGTCTGGTAGGGAAAAGTCGATGAAGGATATTGGGAACGACATGGGAGACACGAAGGATTAAATGAAAAATCGACTCACTTGTAAAGTTGTGAATATCGGAAAGACTAAATCAATCTCAGCATTGCAGGTCTTGGAACTAGTTGGATCGCAATCCGGTTTTATCCATTGCCGTCCCATGACGCACGCGAGGAAAAACGAGTATACTGCCAGTGTCACGACCTAAGTAACACAGACACCGAGACATCGACAAGAGAAAACAAATGACAAGTTAGTAGGTAGTCCATCAAACAGTTGAATAAATACAACCAGTCAACCATAAAGTAACACACACATACACACACCACATACAATATATACACATATAGAGCAACCTATGTAAAGTCTCATGTATTAATCATTAGATTCTCAATTGGGCATCTTCATCTTCTGTCTACTTCTTCTAGGCTTCTACTTACTTAGACACGTACGGGGTGAATTGCATTTACTAGCATCTTTGACTGTATTAAAGAACACATTCTCTACTAAATTTCTCTATCATCATCTGCATCTGGCTTTATATACATATATATATACATATATGGGTCATGTACATAGTTGCCTGACTTTCTTTTCAAAATAACTGTAGCGAGTAAAAAGCAATATGCGCTGCAACAATTGCTTCCTCCGTAGAAAGTATCGCATTATGTTACGCTTCCTAGTATACAGAGTAAAAAAACGAGCATCACACAATATGTGACACAAAATGAGAGAGTTTTTCCTTGACACATTCTGTATATATAACTAACTAATCGATGGTGATACTAAAAGGAGCTACAATAAATCACTTCTTCATCGTTTTTAGGAATGATACGTGATTAGACTACTACACCAGGGGAAGAAGATACGGTAGGGGCTTTCTCATTCAATCCTTATTGATTGAGTTTTCTGGAGAAAGGACGCGACCCTTAATGTAGAATGGACGGTCCTTCACACTCTTTCAGTATGTCGCTAGACTTGGGAATTGCTTCCGGCAGACAATTAAATAGGCTGAATAATTATTATTACTGTATGGCATGACAAAAGGCACACACACACACACAATCTTCTACGACATCATGAAGATTCAAAGAAGAAACTTGAAATTGCATGGGGAACACAAGTGCTGATAATTTGTTTTGTCAGTCTTTGCTTTTCTACACTTGTTATTTCTGTTTCGCTGCTCCTCGCGATATTAGGATAAGGATATGAGAGATAGTTAGAATACACTTGGAGCAACGATACTTTCTCCGAACTAGTTGATGGGCAATGCTTAATTTGCATAGTAAAGCTCTTCTTTTTCAGTGTCAATCGTTACGAAGATAACGCGAAACAATGTGCTACAGAGTAGACAACGTAGAACTTATTATATACACTCTGAGGATGGAATACTCATCAGGGCAGACATGCTGTGCTTTGCAGTACCATCGTATCGCAAATGTTTCCTGTACAACAGCGATTTAAATTCAGGATGCGTATCATTTGCAGTCCTTTACGTTATCTAAAAAATCTCTGGAAGATTGTATTGTTGTCATTTGCTGTTGAATTTTAGCACATTGCTTAAATGATACGAAACAGCTAGTAAAACTTTTAGCTTGGCAGCATTCCTATGTCTCGTTGTTTGAATTGAAGCCATTTAACTCTGTGTGTGCGTTTGTAATAAAGACCTACCAAATAATACCTTTTATAGTAAACCTTATAGATTGCTGAAAGTGAAAGTATCGAGAAAACGATCATGGTTCGGATTAAAATATAAAATTAAACAAGAGACCCTTTACCGAAATGTGCTAACACCAAATAAAATGTTCATTCAATGTTTAATTTTATCTTACTGCCTCAAAGTTGAAGGGGATGAAAGATCAAAGTGACTGATTCAAATTTCAAGGTACTCAAACATGATAAACGTGTGTGGGTTGAGTGCTCGAGGGCATTCAGTTCGGTATTATTCTATCCCGTTCAAAAGTTGAAGTAGAAAAAAGGTAATTGCCAATTACGGAATTGAAATTCATTACTCGTTTTCTTCAGGGTAACTCAATTTGGTTAAACTATCTAAATCAGCAAGTTTTTAATTAAATGGTCTATATGGTCTGGTCGCGTTGAGACTGATAAGCCACAGTCTCTCTCTCTCTCTCTCTTATATTCAATTTATATAATTGTGTGTTTGAAGTTAGGAAAGATAAGAGAGAGAAAGAGAGAAATTCTTTCGCCATCACTTCAAGACAAAAATAATCTAATAGAATAACACACGCTCTTGGTTTGGAATCCCAATTCTTCCAATTCCTAAATTGTAGAGTTCTCTAGTTAGGTCCCATGATAAAAGTGTTTCAAAGAGATTTCCAGATTTCTTTTTACAAAGGGGAACTCTTATATTGACCCAGCAGCCATAAAATTCATACTGTGAATTCAAATCACATCCTATTGCAAATCGTACCATCGTAAATTCAACTAAATGTATTGCTATTCTAAAGCTTCTGGTAATTTCGGGCTTTCGTCCAAGTAGCTAACTAATAATAATGATGCAATATACTCCTACGTACCGCACTCCTTTGATAAATGCTCACAGAATTAGTCTATTTATGTAACACATTGTTATTTAAACAAGAGTGTTGTTCTGTGTCGCATTAAGTTAATTAATTATACAATACTACACAATGTAGGTGTAACTAAAAGCAAAACTGACAAAATCTTGTTAAAACATCTTTTTTACCTGAGTGTAAACCAAAGGCACACTTATCCAGTCATATTGTGTGAGAGTCCCCATACTGGATCGAAATTTATTCAACTCGTCCAAAATAGTTTTTACAGCAAAGTCATCTCGTATTTTTCCTTCCTTCCTCGCTCGAGTTACAATACTGCAAGCCCACACAATTGGAAGCCAGTGTTTCGGATGAGAGTGCTTCTGATTTAAGTCATGGATGATTTGTTTTTCATTATCCAACATCAGTCCTAATGATGAACGGCAATAGAGAGCAAACAAATAAATAAATTGTTCAGTGGTAGCACACAAGCATGCATGCAACAACTAATATGTATATATGTATGTAGCTTGTTGAAAGTTGGAACTTTTGCACTGCTCACTTGTGCTCACATTTAAAAATAAAACTTGAGAAGCAATTCATGATCAAGTCCAATGCACAATATATAAAGCAGTTCCGCGCCGAGGATTAATCGTATGCACAGCAGCGTCTCCTTCACATAACATTATGATTGTATAAATCTATCGGTGATTGTTGGATAGAAAAACATGCAAGTGATAAATAACATGCTTCTTGAATGATACCACTCTGGCATACATGCAACTTTAACAGCTTTAGTTTACAATTTACAAGGAAATGTGACAGTACTAAAAAGTGTGTTCCATGTTGGATCAAATCCACACTGAGACTGGTGATCATTCTACATCTATAAAGTTGTTGTAACACGCAGAAAGCATTCATGGAGGAGCAGCAGTTCGAACTACCCATTATGGAAGGTAATCGCGTCACATTTCATGAAAGTAAATGAAGCTAAGCCACTCCAACAACTCTCTCGTAACTTGTTGTGTATCCCTTCTGGCTGTGTTAAGCATTAAGCGAAACTGACTGTGTGAGAAGTTTGTAAACAAAGTCAAAAGTGTTCGTTCGCATTGTGCTAGTGAGATTGGAACGGATAGAAAGAAGCGAATGGAGAAGCTTCTTCACCTTTTAAGCGTACACCTTTAATACAAATCAATATACAAAGAGAAAGCTGCATGCAACACCACCCGGCCTTAGCCGTGTCGTCGTCTTCCTTGTGACAGAGTTCCCCTTTTGCTCACACAGTCAATTGAAGTGTCAATTAGGAAAATGAAGCCATGAAAGCAAAATAATATTATTATTTGTAGGGAAGATGCGATCAAATTACCTGCTTCCACGAAATGATCCAATGTGGGAAACCTTTTCTTAACTCGGGGACTTATTAAAGTGAAGCACATGGTGGATGCAAGGCAACAATATCTCATAATGGTTCGTCTCATGATTCTGCTTTTCTCATCCTGATCAAACGAAGGTTATATATATATATAGTTTGTATCATAACACACAGGGCCAGACATGAATCATCATGTGTTGGAGAAAGCAGCATCTGACTGAAGGACAATTGACTCAGGAAATGGGGTGAAATCTGCGACGCTGTTGGGGGCTATTGGGTTATTTATACTCTACAGGAAGAAGTTGCTTACAGTCGGAAAAGAAGGATCGGTTGTTTACCTGCCCGTGAATGTTGGCACTAACAAAGACAGCAGTTGAGTCTGGCCATGGAATGGCTTGATATTGACTCCACCATCTTCCCACAACAATAGATACGTAGAACCCGAGGACAAACGATATTGGAATTAAATTTCCATATTTCTCGCAGTAACGGGCAATTTGTTCAAAAACTCTAGGGAAGAAACAAATCACAGGTTTATGTATATATACATTCTAAATTGTCTTTCAATATCTCATCCCGTGTTTGTAAAACAGTAATGTAAGACTTGTGTGCATACAAATAGAAAGCTGCAGCAGTACAACTACTCCTGCACTTGAGTTGTCTTTCTTGCGCTCTATTATCTGTTTAAATTGTACTTGACATGATTACGAAAGCAAGTACTTACAATTGTTGCTCTTTATTCAAGAACAGACGATACAAAATACTGAGGGAGAAGTATGTTCCCAAAAAGAGGAACAGGTCAGGCCACACTAGTTTGTAAATACTTCCTCTCCACCTGTAAGAAATTAAATTTACATTTATCAGCAAGTTTATTTGATTCGCACATTACAATGATTTCTTCAAGACTTGACATAAGATTTTGTAGGACTCTGCTCCGGTTTCTTACTACAAAATGAAATGAACAAAAACTCAGCGTGACAAGCTGGCTGCCATACTTTCTACCGGAATCAAGGTAGAGATAGTACAATTATGACATGAGTGACAGATACGAGTGACACTAAGGTAGAGAGATGGAAAATAAAGTCCTTAAAATTTACGCAAAGCTTTTTAGTGTTTCTTCGCGTAAGTAAAGAAGCAGCATAGGGTTTAATGCAATACGAAAATGTTCCGATTTTATTCTTTCCCAGGAGGGTCCACAATTCAGACGCATTTGCTCTATGTTCTTGACGAGTATGACTGACTGTGATCAATAAGTACACAAGTGAACAGACTATATCTAAAAAATCTAAATATACACACCGACTGGTTAGCCTTAGAATCTTCTATCTTTGAACCAAGGGAATGAACGCATAAGTGTATTGGAAGAGCGACACAAAAATCAGAATCCCAAGAATCAGATTGATTTGATCCCTGGCTTTTTGTATTATTTATTCAAAAGAGGAATAGTACACCATTTAGGACTTAGTGCAAAAGATTTGTACAGCTTTTCAACACGTGGAAGCCATTTGCATAATCACGAGATCAGCGTCAATATAAGGACGCAAGGGTGGAAGAAAGTGCGATGGCATCTGGCAGTGTGTAGTTCACTGTGTGTGTGTGTGTGTGTGCATTCAGTTTGAGAGATGAAAAAATTTGCGTTCCATAACCCCGTTTAGCTATTTCTGTGGTGTGTGTGTGTAGTGATCAATGAAATATGATATTGAAGACGGAAGAAACCTCTACTGAGAGAGCACAATTGATTTTTGGCCAAATGATACGAGAAATACGAACAGAGATGATGACGGAATAAGGAAAACTACTTTCATTTGGTGTAAATCTTTCCATCTTGAAACACAAAACTGGCAAGGGACAACAGGGAGCATGAAGAATAAGTGAAAAAGCAAAAAAAATATATATATTGATGCATTACATACTGTGGGAGTAAGAAGTTCTCTTCTCTTATTGCTTGCAGTTGCTTGTATTACAAAACTGATGCTTTAAAATGAAACTTCAAAAAACCACACACAAGATGCATTCTAAGGAGCAACACATCTCAAAATTTTTTACCGTGTCTTATAGATATATATATATATATATATTATATATATTTCGGTAAAGTCCTCGTTGCTGCTTTCACCTCTGGCTATCTGGCTGATACCTTTTACATTTTTTCTTTACTCTCAGTTATTTTTGCAGGAAAGAATTATCTCTTTGAACTTTCACCAATGATGTGAGCTATAAGAAGTTTGTACATGCATTTCAGAGTTTGGATTACGCTAACAATAAATACTGTTTTTGTAGTTTGTTTGTGTGTGGCAAGAATTAATAGAAAAAGACTAACCAAGTAACCAGTTAAATAGAGTTTTATAGACCCAACTGGGTTATGTTTGAGGAGTAATACCAAGAAAGAGAGGCTGGAGAAAGCTTTGGGGCAAATAAAATACACATTTGGATTTACATGATTCCACTGGGAAATATTTTCTTTGGCAATTAATAATTACTTTGCTCAAGAAAATATAACTGGAGGCTTTTATTGTACAAGGTAAACGAGTGGCGCAGATTTGCACTTATACAAAGTCTTCAGTAGTTTATAGAAATAAAGTCTTCAGTAGTTTATAGAATTGATTAGAGCTTTAGTTACGTCAATACTGACACACCTACAATACTGACGTACCTACATATTATGTACACCTACTCATTGTACTGTAATTAAAATACAAGACAATCGTAAGCACAATTGTCTGTAATAAGTTGGCGATTTGATTTGGTAATACATCTGTACGTGGACTAGTAGAATACGCACATAATACGAGGTCAACTGGGAGCATTATTACCTGAAAAGAAGTTTCAAGAAGCATCCGAAGCCTTTGCATGTGGCAACCTCAGCAGTATAACTGACGGTCATTTTTCAGAGGTTGAAGAGAGTCCTCGTCGTCGTCGTCGTCGTCTAGTAGATTTGAGGTGAAGAGGAAAACGATGTGTCAGTTCTGCAATGAAAGAACAAATACCTACCATAGTTAGTTTGCCACGTACTAAGCTTTCGATTTATTTTGGAGATTACAAGCTTTAACTCCTTCGGACTGTTCTAGAGAAGGAGAAAGTTCATGAGGCTTATACTTTCCCTTTCTCCACTTAAGTCCCTGAGGCCTTCTCTGACTCTCTCTGTTATACCAGAGAAATGAATCGCTTTATTCATAAAATTACACAAAAGTTGCTTGATCTTTGCTCAAATACTGCATAATACTCTCTCCTTTGCTTATGCTCCCTTGAAACGGATAGCAAATAGTGATTTATTGTTAAGATTGTGATGGCCAAGCAGCTCCCATTCATTTTATGTGGAGTTCGTATAGCCGTCATATTATTATTATTATTATACGGTTCATGACTTTCTCTTCCTTATTTCTCGTTCTTATTTGTGACTGTAACTCACAAAATCTGAGTTACAGTTAGGGCATTCGTATTTGCCTTGAAACACTGAAATTATTTATCACAGATTGTGCCGTGAGTATTGCCGCGATTAAAACTTGTACACTTTAAGTGCACTTATAGTTAATCGCACTATATAGACTATGACGCATAGTTATTAATAGTTGTTGCTTGCAACGTGACCTTAGTCTGTGACTTATGTTATGGACTTATACGTATATTGTTTTCAATTAGTTTTCATGAAAGTCGCGGAACAAGGAAGTTTTAGTCACCAACGATCTATATTTAAAACTTAACAGCAACATTTATCAATATCTTACTTCAATCATGCTTCAATTTCTACAAGTAAAATGCTTCCATGCATTTCTACAGCTTTTACTTTTAAAGACTTGAAATTGAACTGCAAAAATAACAAAACCTTCTTGCTACACATATCGCTAAAGAAGTCCGATTGAATTAAAAGTTTAAAAATTCAAATTCATCATCGTAAAGAATGTCCTTGAGAATGACTTTACTTCATTCAATTTTCTATGAATTGATTCAAGAGAAGAAGATTCATTTCCAATGACATTAAACGTTGATACGTCCATAAAAAGGAATATATTATACATGGATGCCTTCTGTGGATCTGAGAATATTGGATTGCTACTGGTTATACTTTTATGCGAATTTATTGCACATAAAGTTATTTTACAGCTGAAACCTTACTGCATCCACTTTAAGCTAATAATGTAAGAAGCATAACTAGTTTTCTATGATTCTTTGTCTAGTGATATGAATATGAATATAAACTATCTAAGTTTCGTATATTACGACTGTCCATCTATAGTCCTGCTTTCTCTAATCATCTAAGAGACAAGTTGAATAGATTCCTAATTTGATTTCCAAGTGGTCTCAAGGGAGCCTCTGTAACATATGTAACGCGCATTCAGCCAACCACTCTAAAACTTCAAACTATACGTATACGTATGTATTGTATATTCATCGTTTCACTCATTAAGAAAGGTATGAGCTATTTATACTCAATTCAATTTCAATCTATACAATTGCGATTTAACGCACACACGTCCTGCAATAATATAACCGTGAATGAATGTTATCAATAAATGCAGTTTGCTTAATGACTTATTGATGTCCGTTAAGATAACAAATGACTTGCATGAGACGCAATAATATATATGCCGTATTGACAGCAGTAAAAGTAAATATTGAAGATTAATGGTGACCTCAGAAAACTAATTAATTGATTTTAATCCACGTATAGATTGCTACATGGCCAGCCCCAAAAACCAAATACACTTTTGGATTAACTCTAACGATGATGAAGAATGGCGAGTGTATTGCATGTATATATGCGTAAAATCCCTAGAGTGCCCTTATCATCATTGTCTTATCGAGCTTGTTGGAATGCATTGCTCCATCGCGTGAGACTATACAATGACACATGGGCTCTCACACATAGATGAAATATAGATCTCTCTTGTGTGCGATATTATCACAAATTATTAATGTGAAAGCAATAACTTTATTGTTTGTTTTGTTTCAGTGTGTGTCTGTGAAATGGACTTGTGTGTGTGTGTGTATGTTTGTTTTCACTTTTAATCCCTTTTCCTCTCAAAGAACTGTTCGTGCATTTATAAAAGCGTATTTTTTTAACTGTACTCACGTGAGAAGATATTGTAGAAGGTGTTTTGTATGATTATGATAGCTGTTTAGTAATGGGTCCTTATTTGCACGACACTTAACCATATGAAATCGAATCAAACTCACCTATCTAGTATCTAGCTATAAAAGCCCAAAGCTTTTTTGAATTATTCAGGGTTTTCAATTGTCTGGGTCACTCAACTATAATATTGTTGTATGTCTTTCACTCTGTCCCTAATAACATAAATGATTGAACTTGTCCAGAGTAGATTTAGTTGATGAATTGAAGTTGCACCTTTACAAACACATTACGTGCTGAATTAAGGTTAGTTGGGAATATACCTATACACTAATCAATATACAGGAGCTTATATTAAGTCACTCACTACAAATACAACTGGCGTCACGCACCTTATAGATCATGCGACGACAGCTCAAGGAATAATATCAAAGGATAATCATTATTCGCACCCACCAAATTCTCACATTGCCCAACCAAACTTACAAAAATGTCAACTTGGCCCCGATCTGGCCCTGATGTGGCCGCGATGTGGCCCACATCTGGCCCTGATATGGCCCCGATCTGGCCCACATCTGGCCCTGATATGGCCCACATCTGGCCCTGATATGGCCCCGATGTGGCCCAGACCTGGTCCCGATATGGCCCCGATCTGTCCTTTGAAAAGTCAACAAATGTTTGGGTAAATCAAATAAATTGTGTTACCTTTTTTTGGCAAATGGTTCAACGCAGTCAGCAAGTTGACCTTTAAGCAAACTAGATTGGGTAATGTAAGAACTTGGTTGGGTGCAATTAATAGCACCCAATATGAAACTGCTGCTGCTGCGGCCAAGTATCAGAAACCACTGGCTATATATTCTTATTCATACAGGTTTTGCAGACGCGACGAGATTTTAATGAGTTATTAATTACACATTGATTCCAATTTTCCATCCACTCCTTACAAATGCCAACACAGACACAGACACTGGAATACGAAAACTTGAAAATACTACTATCACGCTACGCTAATCAAAGTAAAACACTCTCCACCTGTCATATAGACAACTTGTACTCCTTCTTAGAAATCAACCACATGATTCTTAATTTTTAAGATTTTTAATTCATACAGAGTTATGTATAAGAAAGTTAGGCGTATTTTTTTCTTTAAAAGTTTAACGGAATTTACAAAAGAGAATTTCAGAATAAGAAACTGGAATTAAGCTTGCACGCTTGACCGTTTGAAGTTGATAATAATAACTAACCATTAACTGCTTGCCTGCAAAATACTGTGACACTGATAACGTGATAAGACAAGGCTATACACTGTACAACGAGTACAGCCACACAACTCGATGAATAATCAAATGCACAAAACTTAACAAGTACTTGACGAAATTATGAGATGAGTAATTTTTACAATAATGTTACTCACCATCTAAAAAGAAATTAATGATTCCTCGCAATTGGCAATCTCACTGCCCCAAACCTACTGATATTAAATGCAGTTCTTTTACGTTTACTCAAGTACTCTTGAACAGTTGAAGTACACACACACACATTGACATTGTACTTTAAATAGTTTAAAAGCTACCGGAAGAATAAAAATGTACACACACACACACGTAGTTTATTTAGTTAGCTTAATTAGCTATATATGTTATTTAGGTACTTAGCAAAAAAGATACATTATATGATGTCAATATATAAAAGGAACTTACATGAAATAAAATACCGCAACGATGATTCTTCTTCTTGTCTAGTTGATCCACCGCGTGTACTGAGGAAACTCTGCAGGTAGATAGTAATTTAGTATGTCACACACAACAAGTCACTTAATCACATTTGTCTGCTGAAAGACCAGAGGAGTTCAGCCACAACTCACACAGCTCACAGGTATGTGTATATGATTGTGTGTGTACACAAGGAATTCTCAGGTTTATGTTACATCATCAATTCATAATTTCTCACAAACTACATATAACATCATCTCACATCATCATCATTATATGACTTACAATGAGGCTTGCGAATTGTGTGTGTGTGTGTGCTTTTTCAAGCCGTCTTATACTACTATGCATGCATGCTTATATTTTATAGATTGGCAGAGAGACAGGATGTGCATACATAGCTGAGATATATGTTTCCATCATTCTATTATTCTTTGTACTCGCAAGTAAATAAATATTCCGCGTTCATGATCGTGAATATAATGAAGTATTAGAAGTATACACAGTCTCTCTCTCTCTGATTTTGTTTGTGTCAATGTTATCTAGAAATGACTTGCAACAAATATACATCCCAATCGTCCCAACGGCTAAACTACTCACAATTTTATTTGATAAAAAGAGAGTGTATACACAGCCAAAGTCGTTCACACAGAGTCAGCGAGTACTTCAGAGCATCAGCAGGAGTTTCACAGAAAATCCACATAAATTCCTGTGTTCTTGCGACTGACGAGAGCGAAGAACTAAATAATTACTACGTGTGTGTAGTAAAATAACACAGGACACAATTCTTCATCCAAACAAACACAATTATAACTTGAAGTGATGAACTTGTTTCATGGGAAATATAAAGTCCTCATGACGAGTTACTAATTCCCACATGATTAAACGATTCACTCGCAAAGAACCACAATTTTTCGTATAAATCTGACAAAGCTGGATGAGCCTACTACTATTTCTGCAGTTTACTAGGCCAGGGCACACAGTACACAGTACTACACAGTACTCCACAAATGGACTCTATCAATCTGTTGTCTGTGTCTGACTCAAGTCTGGATTAATAACAACATGATATCCACACTAAACTGGTCCTTTTCTTCTCTTTAGCTCAGAGTATAAAATATAAAATCAGTCATCGATATATAAACACACACAAGACTCATGAGGATTTACTATTTTAGTCTCAATTTGAGTTCCAGTAGTTGAATACCTAACAAAATTATATAAATATAAATAAATAATCCACCGCAGTGATTATTATGATGAATCCACAAATGAATGTCTGAACCACTAAACACTATAGTGCTGCTGGTTGAGCTTGTTCACGAGGAAAAAGAAACAAATGTATTTTTGGTACAAATAGCACAACACACACACAAGTATATTACATGCTACGACATTATTATATATACAATTTGCAAGTCAAGTTTTTCCTAAAAGACTCACACACACTTTATATACTCGGTTCTAGTATAATATATTTTGAGATACATGTGTGATGTGCCAAATGAAATGTAGGCGAAGTTGAATGAGTGCAACTCACTCACAGACACATTCTTCAGTGTAAATAATTCTCAACAGAGACTAATAGACGAAATACCTACTTGCAAAATGATTTTACACTTTTCCAAGTTTGAACACAGAGAGAGATTGCCGAGCATATTGGGCATATTACTTCAAACTTTAAAAACTCATTGAAATACACAATAATAGCTGAGATTCCGTGTTCCCCTTTTGTGTATGATTAGGCACAACTTTTCCATTTAGTCAACCCGAAGAAACTTACACAAAAACCGTAGGATGACTTTATGTTTGAGTTTCTAGATGTAATGCATGGTTATTATATTGATTTCACAGGCTGTGCGTATTCATATTTAAACTTTAAGTCTTGAAAATGATAGAGTACATAGAGAAGAAGTATTACGAGGTAATCTTGGAACATAAGATAATCTTTCTCTGCAGCAAAGTGTATATAAATATATGCTCAAGCTGAATCATCGTTCAACACTTGCTACTTGTGTCTACGTAAGTAGATACGCCCTAAAGCTGTGTATAGAACAATAATATTACAAACCTAGTCTAAAAGAAGAAAAGACGGCAGAGCATATGCAAAATGTTTGAGTGCATCTTTACCACGTATTAACTACAAGTACCAAGTATTACCTGAGGATATAGACGTATTCATTTCATATTCACATTTTGAATCTGACATCTGAGTGAGAAGAAAATATACAAAACCGATCTTCTCTTCACATGGTTGTCTCTCTCTCTCTCTCGCTCGTCGTTAGTTTCGTAGAACCTTTTGGCTTAATAGTTAGCGTGAGTTGTAGCAGCAGCATTGTACTTTTTTGTAATTCTTACCGTCTCAAATCCTCTAATGCCCTACAGGTATTGTTTTTTGGTGGATCAGCTTTGGTCGACAATTAGCTGAGAGTCTGAAAGATGAGAAACATTCTGAGGTACACTGGGGGATGACCTTCAACTGAATTATTACGAGATTTACGCAATCACCGAGCATATACCTACATTAGGTTTTACTTTGTTTTTACTAACATGCTTCATCGTTAAGCTTTAAAGAACTGTAGAGATTCCTTCCTGAAAATCGTTATATTATTATTATGTACTAGCGTTAGTGTGCAGTTCATATAATACTTACACACGAAGAAAAATAAGCCACGAATATACAAAATAAAGAATAAAGATAAACCGAACAGAGAGATTTAAAAGTTGATTGAGAGTGGTATTGATTTCACAGTAAAAACCATAACTGAATTTACATTTTACAAGGAATGTTTCTTTGTAAAGAACGTTTATTACCGAGAAATAACGCGTAGCTTTTGTTAACAAAAGATCTTTTGCAATCCGTAATAAAAAAGAAAGTTTTGAATACAATCTCGAAACAGAAAAATCAGTGTTTTCATAATTTCAAGAGTTGTTTTTCTTCCGGAAAATGAAGATTCGTAAAAGGAAGATAAAGCACGACTTCTATGAGATGAATACAAATGTGGTTCGTGTGTTCTCGCTGTGATACTCCAAAAATGACATATTGGCATTGGCAATGAAATACTCATTTTAAGTTTCTCTTGAAAGGAAACTGTGTATGGCTACATAGCTTTAGGGAAACAAATAATACATCCTTGCCACAGAAATGTTTACTTGATTGGTGGTTAGTCTGCAGTTCTGCGTCACTTTGCAGTTCGTCCTTTCACCACACTACAAGTCATGGAGGTCATCATCTCGAAATTCCCAACAATTATATATTGATATCTTCAGTTCGAGATAGAAACTTCAAGTCAAACTGCAAAATATCCCCCTGTCTTCCAATTGAAACTAATAACTCTAGGAAATAAATATGAGACTGCTTTGACTGAAAAGATGAGACAAAGTGGGTTTATAAATTCTCCGAGAATCAGAGGTACATATGTTCTCGTGCCGTTCTTCTTCCTTCTTCTCAGAAGAAAAAAATCGTTCTGCTCCAGTTCATTAATTCGGGTATCAGACATCAAGGACAAAGCACTTCTCAAGTTCCGATAATGAGCCAAGAAGATTTAATTAATGAGAGAAGCTTGTCAAAGAATCTTATAGGCTCAAGTTTGTGATAGTTACTAAACTCAGTCAGTCTTTCTGTAACAGTATTGAATGCACCGACCGACTACACTATGAATCAACTTTGAACTAACGTTAAGTTGAAAATGCAAAAATGAAAAGCTCTTGCTGCTTGCTGCAAGCAAAGCTTGTCCTGACACGCTTTTTCAATGGTTTTTCAACAACTCTACAAGATCGACCATATATATTAATCATACAAGTCTTTTGGAGTATTTCCGAGCACACTGGCGAACTTTTGACAAATGTTAACACATATTACTATGTGTATATATATGCTATGGGGAGAGAAATGACGAATTCAAAAGTTACGACTTTCATATTTCTTTACAACATTTTGCAGTCTTCATAGGTTCAAAACGAAATGAACATTTTTGACAGGAAAGGATCGTATATAAGTTATAATCTTTGAAAACCTCTTCGAGAAACGTAAAGATTGGAACTCGGCAGAGAAACCTCTATGCCAGAGGTGGGCATCGCTCTCGCTCGCGAGCGGAAAAAGTCGCTCTTTCGCTCGCTCGTGAGCGAGTGAGCGAGCGAGCGATTTAAAAAAAAATAGTGAGCGAGCGAGCGAGCGAGCGAGGAAA
>Ga0194135_10001090_pt1 | contig 15947 bp, 10 predicted proteins | sample LitLau_LLRF_2013_FD_134024 | JGI IMG/M metagenome (GOLD analysis project Ga0194135, IMG submission 134024) | Freshwater sediment microbial communities in response to fracking from North America - Little Laurel Run_MetaG_LLRF_2013 (version 2) | ecosystem: Environmental > Aquatic > Freshwater >...
AAGGATAATTTACTAAATGTGCATGTGTGCTCAAGATGGACGAAAGAATGAAGAAAGAAGCATACTTAAGAAGTTTTGTTTACAAACAAGGATCGTGGTAATAGATTTTTTTCGTGGCATTTGATATTCTTAACGTGGTAATAGAAAAATATTCGTGGCATTGGACATTCTTAACGTGGAATTAGATTACATTTGTTTGTGTTGCTTGCCGCCGTGAAGAAAATGTCAAGATAGTCAATTTAAATCTAATAAATTCTACAAACTGCTCTTAAGATTGTAATTATCTCAAATGGCTGGTCACAAATACGACAGAAGAGAAATGTCTGCTCTTGGAAAAGTATGAATAATTTGGACTATAAAACCTTTGATATGGTTATTTTTGAATATTGCTGAGTGTGCTAACCGCTGACAAAAGTCAGATTTTAACGTTTGTAAATTATTCATAAATAATTTGTTTATAGCCTATACTCTACTCGTACTGGCGAAGTTCGTGCTCTTGGCGTGTCAGAATTGCGCTGAATTTAAAAGAAGTACCATACGAAATAAAGCCTGTATCTCTAATAAAAGGAGGTGGAGAGCAGCATTCCAACGATTTCAGAGAAGTAAATCCCATGGAGCAAGTCCCAGCACTTTACATTGATGGCCACACTTTAGTCGAGTCGGTATGCACCATTTAATAGTTAGCTTATGCAGGTAGTTTGTTAGGTTGAGGTGTAAATCAGAATTTTATGTTCCTGTTACCCTTGAAAAAACATGTCACCTGGGTCACACTTGTTTACCATTCTCATTTATACCCCCAGTTAAGTATTTTACATTACTTGGAAGAAACTCGTCCTGGACGACCTCTACTTCCCGGAGATGTATTAAAAAGAGCGAAAGTAAGAGAGATTTGTGAACTGGTTTCTTCCGGGATTCAACCTCTTCAAAACTTAATAGTACTAATTTATGTCGGCGAAGAGAAGAAGAAAGAGTGGGCGCAGCATTGGATAACCCGAGGTTTTAAAGCTATTGAGAAGCTACTCTCTTCCAGTGCAGGCAAGTTCTGCGTCGGCGACGAAATCTCGATGGCCGATTGCTGCCTTGTTCCTCAAGTCTTCAATGCTCGAAGGTGTGTTTTTTAATGTACACCGACCTGTAGGTACAGACCTAAGGTTTTCGCTATGAAGGAAATCGTTTTAATCTACTTGAACTAAGAGGTAGGTATATTCAGTTTTATGTTTGATTATATTACTTGCTCTGCACAATAAATGCTAGCAACTAAGAAAGTGTGTCTGAAATAGTAAGTAGGTATAGAATAGAAGTCATGATGAGTAGTAGGTATAGAATAGAAGTCATGATGAGTAGTAGGTATAGAATAGAAGTCATGATGAAAATAGACATAGAACTCATGATCTCAGTTCTAAATAGGACATTTGTAGAAGCCTAGGCTAGGGGATCCTACCTGTGGTTGTGCAAAAAGCTAAAAAAAGCATTTACTCTGAGATTCAAGCCAAATTCCCCTATACAAATAGTTGATAATTTGACGAAAAGAATGGTATTCATAGATAATAAGAATAATTATTACTAATGGCAAATAGACCACAGACCTCGCGAGTTTTTTTTTTCCAAAAAATGTCCTTAATGCACGGGGCTTATACTCTTTTTGATCCATTTTGCCCATAGTTTACATTCTTTTCACAACAGGTGTTGAGGGACAGCTATACTCAAACTCGACATGTTATCCAAAAATAATTGAAAAATATAGCTATCCCCCTTTTGCTCATTGATGAATTTTTTTCCGATAGCAACTTGTGAGGAAAAGGCTATTTGACATGTTGTCTCAAAAATAATTAAGATCCGTTAAAATCAGCAAACTTCCCCTTTTCCCCATATTTTCCCCTTTTCACAATAAGCTCTCGACAGTTTTACATGAAGGAATACGTGTGCTAAGTTTTGCCACGATCGCTTGAAAACTATGGTCCCTAGAAGGGAACTGACAGATGATTTTCCCTGTCGTTGAAACGAAGACTTCGCTCGCTCAGTCAATTTATATGGATCTGTATTTTTCAGGTTTCACGTAGACTTGCGTCCGTATCCGATAATTCTGCGCATTGACCGGGAGCTGGAAAACCATCCGGCGTTTGTGGCCGCCCACCCTTCAAATCAACCGGACTGTCCACCCGAAGCCACTAAATGAACAGTGAACACGACTATTGTTTGGCCTTATTGCCCCTGAATTCCCCGAAACACAGGCAAGTGGCACATGATTATAATTCGGTAGCAATCGGCAGATTTTGAACTCCAATTCCTACATAAACGCAATAGGTATCATGTAGAGTGGTACTTCAAGCCCAAGGTACCCTTGTGGGCCCGTCTAGAGTCTTGCGATTGGGTACTATCCAATTTTTTGCATTAGTTGTGATATGAAGATCGAAAAAATAAGCTCCATAGCAAATAAAACTTTTTTATAATAATGGGATTCACTCTAAGTTTAAGAATGTAAGAAAGTCTAAGAATATCCGAAGTTACCATAGGAACCAGGTACGTGACAATATAACGTAATAATAACGATGCAAATTTAATTCGAACTGCGACATTCTTAAGCTTTCAGGCATTCTTAATTAAAAAAGTGGATTTTATTTTCTTACCAAGTACCATATAGGAATGGAGAATAATTTTATTTGTTTATGTCCATGGGCTAAGGCTGGGGTCGCCTGCCCTCTCATCCCATGTATTGAGATATTGAGGAAAAGTATAAAATGACGTCTTCAGTTTGTTGTCTGAAAGACGACTGTCGATAATTTCGTTACGTAAAATCAGTTTTTGGCACATGCATATGCACTCTATTTACCCAACCTTTCCCAGTCGATGCATATAATTGTATATAGCAATAGTATAGAAGGAGTGCCTCCCCATTTACTAAAGGCACTCCTCTTTCTGAGTATATTATCAAATCTAGTCGAAGAGCATACCACCATAATTTCCATGGTACCTACCTTATCGCCATAAGATGTAGTCTAATCTAAATCATCAGCATACCAGACTGCTAAACTGTATGCTATAAATTTTTATATTTTAATTGGCTTTGGCATGTGCGTGTTCGTTTATTACACCTTGGCCAAAAAACAAGCGGTGTTTCGGATTCCCCGTAAAATTGACTTCTCCCTTGGATGCCCTATTGTCATCAAAAAACACGTGCGGGCCAAACGAATACCTATTGTTTTGTTTGCTGGTTGTGATTGATAACCATTTTCTCATCCCTTATCTCGCAACTAGAGCAGGAGCCATAGTGTTACGTGACATGTGGGAGCCAATACTATTGAGCTTATGATGACTCACTTTTCACTTGTGTGAGATAAGCGTCCCAAATAGGATCCCTGTTCGTAAGAGAAACAAAAGTTAAAATTTCAATTTACTTGCAGGCATATGGAATTCATAATCTAAACCTATACACTCCATTCGCAGTTAGGAACAAACCAGAACCGCGTTCTGAGGTACCCGTCCATAAGGACCCGTTTGTCTAGATATCGTTATGCGAATTCCGGTTGTTCCCAATAAGACAAAAGAATTTTAGAGAACAAAGGTCCGTTCCTAAGTGCGAATGGACTATAGATAGGTGGATAGGCCCTCTCTACTAAAAATTGTATTATCTAGAATAAATATTCCAACAAATAAATTACATACTTCATTGTATAATATAATAATAATTAACACAAAATTTGAAAAGATGTAAAGTCAATAAAATATGAATGAAACATACAATCAAATTCAACGTTGTCAATAATTAGTGAGGCATGTGCGCCTATTTTACCCCCATCTGGAATGCGAGAAATGCTGTAGGCACTAATAATAAAATAACATCATTACCAAATTTAAAATGAAAGTCATGTACCTACACAGATATTATGTATGAAGGGAAAATTACATTTAAATTGGTAGGCACGAAAAAAGGATTGCTTACCAAAAGTTAAAAAAAATTCAATAAATGCAATAGAACCACAATTGCTGCTGTATATTGACTTATCCATACACATTCTGTGTACCTACAATGAAATACAAGCAAACTGTCTCGGTCAATGTTTTACAAGTGTTCTTACCAATTTATAATTCATGAATGTTTTTCAGATGAGGGCAAATATGACTCCTTTCACAGTAGGCTTACCATACAGAAAGAGTAGGTAACAGTCAAAACCTTTATAAATATTATTAATTTTACGGAAATCTGCTTCCAGCCGATTTTCGTAAAGCAAAGACACTGCTCCGCCTAAGAGACAGTCACACAGAAGCTGACTGGTTTGAAGGACTAATGCTACTAAACACTGGTTTAAGTAGATATTTAAATTTATGACACAAAATCTATTAGCATCGAGTAATATTAGGGGTATTCGAGTCGAAGATTACCAGGCCGCATTCGTTTAAATCGCGGAACAATAATGTTCAAATTGGCGGCGTGGTGAATTGAGGGAAACAATAAAAGTTACGAGGACTTATTTTTTCCGTGACAAAATCTTAACGGAAACGCCGTAAACTCTCATATGTACGTTTACCATTCCACGATTTACGCAGTATCTTTCGACTCGTATACCTCTCTATGGTTTTCCGTCTAATCAAAATAGAGTAACCTCCCAGTATTGCCCACGGTGTTTTGATACGGCCAGTAAAGGCCAACTGCTCACCGTAAGCTGGACATTATATCTAGATGGCCTTTACTAGCAACACATGGCCCCATCACAATAGACTGGCCAATACTGGGAAGTTAGGTACTCTAGTCCTCCCAACAGTGGGACTCATTATCATGACAGCCACGATTAATTTTTCCAAACAATTATACATGACAGGAAGCACCGGACATATCCATAACATACAACAGTAAGGCCGAGAATTCGATTAAGTGAATAATAATGAGTAGCAAATGTAACAAGTAACAGTAGGTAACCAATAAGCGCTACCTCTAACTTTACTAACCACTATAGCTTCTAGCTTCTAAATCTCTACCATCAACGACAACGACTCTTACACAAAATTAACAACATGCTAGCAAGTTTAACTTACCTATAATAAACTACACTAAACTCTACCTAGTTAATAAATTAATCATCATATAGAAAAAGAAAGTAAATAAATAGCCTTCGTTTGGTAGCCTCACGGGTCTCGCTCTTCTTAGCGTAACATGTGCAGTTCTCAGTGTTTTTGCTAAAATGTGCAAAGACATTCGCATTTTGTACGTGGCTAGTTGTTATATATCTGAAAAATGCGATAAAGTTTCACAGAATATCCATAGAATGGATTGCCGTGACTTTCTTATTTAACAACTAAACCATACAAAATTTTGCACGATCAAATTTATCCAACAAATAGTAGAATATCAAAGTACAGAATTAATTTTAATTTTGTCCCTGCTTTTAGGAAAAATACAATTTTGAATCCAACCATACCCTCCTTACCATTTGTACGTAGACAATTTAGTGCACAAGTAGCCCATGTGGCGACACATGCATGTTAAAAAACAATACTTATATGTATACATCAACAAAAACATTTTTTTTTTTTAATTTAAAGATTCACATAATATCTTTCTGATGCGATATTCTATATGTAGTTTTTATGAGATTGCCATCCTCCACGTGACGTTTTGATGACTACAAACATGATATTACAATACATTCTAATGAAAAAAAGTGAAGTCAATGGACATACACATAAATTATAAAATGCTGTATCGTATCGCCCATCAGGGCCTGTTTTGAGAAACCGCACCTGCCCAGCAATGGCAGTTGAATAAGTTTGAGCAAGAACATATCAAACTACCTTCATTATTGTCAGATTTAACCCACTTCTAACGTTGATGAGAGAAGGGTGGCCTATCATTCTTTAATATTCAAAAAATTACATGTTGCATTCATTGAACCCGACATTCCACTTTAAAGCAAGAATTTACGTAAAACTATAGATTATAATATAACATTATATTATATATCATATTATAATATGACAATTTGGTCGAATTCGAGTGGAGTTTCCACCCAGATCGGGACACGAGAAACAATAACATACATGCCTATGTAGTTCGAAGTTTTGTAAAAAAACTAGTTGACCTTATATCGATCTAGATTGCTTCATCGTAATTTTTCGATAATATACCTACCATAATTTTGAAGTTCATTGTATCTATAGGTCGCATCCCTTGCTTTCTTTTGTGCACCGCAATCCCATGATAATAAATCTTTAGCGATACCAAAAAAAATGGTAAGATGTCAAACACATTTTCTGTTTACCTCTCTGTTTTTTTTTATAATTAGCAAATAGGTATCCCCCATCAGGAAAATCATGCACATTGATAGCTAGCTAGGCATATTAGACTATTGTGGTTCGGGGCAAAACATTTGTTTAGTTTATTAATAATATTTGAGGTGTTTTTCATATTTTCCCAACACTGAAAACCTGTGGAAAATTTGTTTCATCCCATAGTTCTAGTCTAGCATTGGATTGCGTAACTATGCACATCAGGATCAGGAGGCTTTATAATATCCAACAGGGCAGACAGACTTCTATACACAACACTTACTTATCTAAAGTATTAGCTAAATTTGTACGATGTGTTGCTGCTGTCAATTTTCAGAATAACCGCAAGGCAAGACTGGTATGAAAACAGATTAACATTCAATAACATTTACGCTAAAACAAATAATATCAGTAATTGCTTAAAAACAATTAGATGCTTTATAACATGCGGTCAAGAGATTCAACAATTTCAATAACATTAAAATTCACAAGAACGTGTGTACCTAATAAAATCGTTGGCCGTTAAAACCACGAAGGCCGAAGTATGGTTAAAACTACATAATATAACCTATCTACCTACCTACTTAATAAAAAAGAAGTGTGCTCGTTATGACACACAAAAACGCTCTTTCTAGCTTTTGCCCAAGATATATTAGAACTTTTCTAACTTCAAATGGACTGGTAACATTTATTGCATCAAAGAAATATTTCATAAAATTTTTTCCGATTGTAGCAAGCCATTAATTTTGACCTACCAATCCGAAAATAAATTTTGGGAAAAGAAGGAATAAAATATTGGGTTTAGCGTGCAGTTTTTCAAATTAATTTTCTCTATTCGTGATGGATATTTATTTAGATATCTAATCTAGTGTATATTTGAGTGGTAAGTTAATTGAAAATTATTAAATATAAAATTTGTACAGGAAGAACAACTTATGTATTCCTCTAAGTTGAGTGGCTTGATAAGACCCATCATGCGCTAAACCTAGGCTTCTTTTAGAAATGACCAGAAACTTTACAAACTGGGCCAAATTTCATCGTAGAAGAAGAATAAAAAACAGCAAAATGCTGTGGTAGGCATTGTCGCTAGTAATTTAAGAGTTTTTGACTATATACCTAGGTAATAATAATTAGGTATTTGAACATGGCAAAATATACACTAAGAACTCTAAGAAGAGACACGTATCAACTGGTAACCACACACTTACATGTTGAGCACCGAGCCTTCTAATGGAATGGGGCCCGTGTAGTTAAACATTATCAATATCAATCAATATATCAAGACTAATAATAACTAACCAATAACCATGTTAAAACAAGTTCTTAGGCACTAAAGGTGCTCCAGTGCACCTTATAGTCCCTTTGGTAATTGGGTAACAACTTGGGAGTCAGAGAGATTATGTCATGTGCATCAGTCGTAAAAGTTATGTTAAAAAATAAATAACGTAATGTCAATGAGTTGAGAAAAATTAATGCAATGACTCAATGAGGGATGCAATCAGTTCTGGTTACGACGAGGACGAGACGATAGAGAGATAAGGGGGCCTCACAATACGTGCCATTTGGAATGAACACTGCCACACTTTTCCAACTCTTCACCTTTCCATTCTCTTTATTACTCTCGTTAGTACGTATTGGGAAGGCCCCAGTAGTGAGAGAGAGAAGACTGATGACTGACTAGATTCCAGCCGACCTCAACAACTTTCAGGAACAAAAATGTACATTAGAACTTTCAACATTTTGCTAGCATAAAGAATTAAAATTCGCTTGTATGAGTTTGTGTTCTAAATTTTTTGCAAAAGTAAAAGTGTCTTTTTGACTAGGCAACAGCCCTAACGACTGCGGTGACACGAGTATCTACCTATTTCTACATCAGGACACTCATACCACACAGATCATAAGTTTTCAGTAGATAAACTGACTTTTCCGTGTGGCAAGAAAATTTACCGAGAAAGCATAGATAAAAAATCATAAAAAAGAATACAAACATTATGCTAAGCAAGCACTCATACTTTCCACAATGGGTAAGATTTAAGACTCCTCTCTCTTTGTAAAATCCCCAATGACATTAATATTCCAGTATCAAGTATATTCGGCAACTAATGCCAGTCGCTTTTCTACTAGTGTTTGCTAAAAATTAGGGGTCCTCACTTAATTTGTGGTAAAAGCCCATGGAAATGGCAAAAAGGTTAGTAGTGGTTAGTGGTAGTTAGTGGTACCTACTACATTAATTCGTGGTAAATGTCCGTAGTAATGGCAAAAAGATAATATCCATAAGAATCAATGGTAGTAAAAATTCAAAAAATCAACAAATTTGAATTTTTACACGAAGAACGTTCAACGTTTTTGCCATTACTACGGACATTTACCACGAATTAATGTAGTAGGTACCACTAACTACTGACGGAGGACGAATAGTTAATTTGAGGTTTTTAGTGATGTCACGATTTCAACTAAATTTCTGGGAATATACCTGTCTGTTACTGTGTTTGGAACTGAAACTAGTAGAAGAAGTGAAGGCATCAGTTTTGATGATGACCTCTCAGAATGGATGAGAATGTAGGTGGAATGAGTGTTGAGGGTACGCAGATGACTGTTTCATGTTGATTTGTTGGACTAGAGTGCGAGGGTGAGGGGGCCCACCGTCGTCTGCCGCATCCGCTTCGTCTCTTCCTCCGCTACTTTCTGCTCAATTAGAAACTGAGCTGTCGCTATCGCGGGTGGCGTTCCGGCACTACAAGCAAACCAAATAGTAAACAAAAAGAACATGTTTTGTTCCCATTCTAAAAAGAGTTTCAAACGGACAACTAGATTGTGATCATGGAAGCATTTTAAACTTATTTGTTTCTGTACAAAAAAAACGGAATATTGACAGTGACTGCTTAGTCTTTCTTCAAGTTTCCTTTAAAAACATATAAGCATTAATATAATTTTCTTATTATTGGTACTACTCACATGGTAACGATGCGATTTCTTGTGCCTGGTGCGAAAATTCCTTTTTTTGAGATCTGAATGTTTGCTCCACTCAAGTGTTGAATTTCCACGAGCGCACGCCCACCTGGCCCTAAAAAAAGAGGCGTATAATGGAGATCGCTTTTCCGCACATCAACCCTCCCCTTGTACGTAGCTGATTTTTAGGCATACAACCATCAAAAAATCTGATATTAAAATTTTAGTTTACACGTATAATCGTGCCTATATGAATATGACAGTAAACATACTTAACAAAGGTCACATCAAAACCCATCCCGCCCTTATAATAAAAGCTGACGAAAAAAGAGCGTTCGATTTAATGAGATCCCAAAAAATGAACGAATCATTATGTACTGAGCTCATAGCCGTGTCCCCTACACTAATTCCACCTCAATGTATTGATGTAATGACTACAGAAAATACGTACCTAGTATTGCCCCGACAATGTTTTCACTGATTTCGACATATTTCTCATTATCAGGCTGAACAGGTGAGAGAGCGGAATGGGGACTTAGAGTAAAGTGAGCGGCTGCGGTGCCAAGGGGGGAGGTGGCCGCAGGAGGGCCGATCGCCCCGAAGCCGTTGGCGTCCACTGGCAGGTATTGGGCCAGGCCGAGCCCCATGCCCATCCCCATGCCGAGGATCCCGTATCGGGCCAAGGTAGCCATGGCGTTCACGATCTCGGAGGTGGCTTGGTCCGAGTACCCAGACCCCCGTAGCACTACTTTCACATTTTCCAGCACATGCCCACTCAACCCATGGCTGGCTGTTGCTGTCGGCGAGGTTAGGTTCAGTGACAGATTCAGTCCGTTCATTACAACTGGCGAGACAGCTGAAACAAAAAACAGTTACAAGTCCACTTGCAGAATGAAAATTATTATATTCAGGCTGTTTGAGAGGTGCGTACTTTAAATTGTACGATTATTGTACCCAGTTAATCGCCCGACTCGAATACCCCTATTTTGGTTCAGTTTCTAGGGATAGTACTAATATTAGTAAATATTAGTTGTGAAGCAAAAATGTTATTAATTTAGACGGTTTGACTGTTACCATTTAACTGCATTATTTATTTTTTAAAAGAAGACACTAAACTTTATAAGGGAGGGTAGGTACCTGATGAGGAGAGACTGGTGGTGGATCCGAATGGGGTGGGTTGTGAGATAGCGTATGGGGAGCCTGTGGGGTTGAAGTTGGCCACAGGACCGGTGACGTCAGCGTAGCTTATGTTGGGGCAGCTACCGCTTTGAGGGTCTTCTATCACTTTCGATAGAACCATCAGCACCGCTTTCTTGTTATTATCCATTTCCCCTGAAATTACATCAATCATTATCTACAGTCTACATTGTGTAAGTTAATAATTTCAAGTAGGTATCATTACATATTCACAATGATGCCTTTTTTAAAGACCGGTTCAAGTGTCAGAGATCAATTTAATCTAACTCGAAATAATAATACCCACCTACTTATATTATGATCAACAACTACACAAGTTTTTTTAAACATTTGTAACTCGAACACTTAACAACGCCCGCTTTCATTGAAAAGCACAATAATTTTTGTCCAGCAAATGGCTCTTATATTTTGGCGATTTGTACAGGATGTGTGGTTCCAGCGTGTTTTGGAGCAACTTTCAACACACATTGCGGCGAATAGAGGCCATCCACAGTAAATCTGTATTAATTTTCCAGCGTTTTCTTTATATATTCTAATGTAATAAATACAAAGCATTGAAAAGTCCTTTATTGGCGTATAAATATAAACAGATTAGGAGAAAGGAAACTTATTTGCCATTTATTTCGAAGTTACGTAGAAATTGTGTAACCCCTTTCAAATTTAATATTGTTCAGATGAGGGTGGGATGGGATCTATATCGACTTAGTGCAGAGTAGGGCGAGATTGGCAGCGAGCGCTGCTCCTGGTACAACCAACATTCATGCACGCTTCACCTGTTTCAGTTTCTCTAATCTAAAAGCTTGAAAGCTAGGCCAATGAGGCCATAAGACGATTAATTAATGCTCCTAGCAACTAGCAATCGATTCAAATCGGTATCAAGTAGGTACCTAACGCAAACACAATAATATCGGCACCATACCTTAAATAATACAAGAAGGTTGTTTTATTCCCTAATTTATTACACTATTTTTTGACCTACACAAAGAAATGGTTTCCTCTACACTATCCCAGTATCTGATTTTGTGCGATGAGTCCATTGTACCGCTAAAACATAGGCTAAAAATACCACTATAAGTATCATAATGATAGAAGAAATCATTATGAAGATTACCGTTAAAAGCACGTTTACTTTTTTGAAGCGCATTTGTCATGAATGCAAATAAGTGACTTTAATTTAGAAGAAAAAAATGCCAGATGCTGTCGCACAGGGAGATTGCGTCTACGTCTAGTGTTTGACAAAAGACAGAAGCAATGCAGAATTTTAATTAATTGGCGGTGACTAGGCAAAGGGTCAGCGTTCACTGCCACAGCACAGTGCGGCTCGGCAGCGGCCACAGCCAAATTGCAGCACATTTCCATCCCATGTACCCAGCTCCTTCGACCATGCTGCTCTAAAATTCATTCCGTGTTTGAGTATTAAGGCACATTTGCCCACCCACACATTGCAACGTATTGTCAGTGAGTGCCAAGGGACATGCATATTGCCGACATGGATTTGTTCAATCATAGAGTGAACCAGCCAATATAGGTAGTCGCCACCTAACTATTATCTGAGCTGTTTTTGAATTTCCTTCAGGTATGGGCGGATATTGGAAGGCGGGCTGATTTAACCCGATTCAATCTCTAAGGTACTTCGGTTTTTAATGAATCTACAAAAATTATGCTACGAAGAATTTTGTTTATAACCAAGGGCAAATAGGGGGAGATTAGGTAAATTAGAAAAGGAAAATAGCGAGAGCATGGAACACTGAACAAATTTATTTAAATTTAGGATTACAAACACTGTAGGTACAGAAAGAGAGATTTAATAATCATATCAAAACACTTTCATGTACTCGTATATTCGAGCCCGGCCGAAAGACCATCAGGATGACATAATTTCCAACATTATATGAGGAAAAGAGGTTTCCGAACCATACGAGATGAACCAGGCAAATATATTTTCTTCTCGGTATTATAAATACATATTCAATAAAATTACAATATGCTTACAACGGTCATTCATTTACTCATTTAAAGGGAGTCAGTAAAGAATCTTCGTGCCCAGATATTTCCTACATCTATAAGATACAGTTTCTGAAACAACCTCCGACTCCATCCCTGGCTATGTTATCAAAGTATTTTGAAGGATTGGAGACCTGTAGATATTGCGATGATCTACTTTTTTTCTTTCAAAAATTCACTTTATCAAACAAACCATATGCCTTTTGAGGTTTGGTGTCAGAGTAATCCGCCAATTTTTCATCTGATAAAATAACCGAAAAGTGGCGCAGAAAATGGCAATGAACGACAATATAATTTTGTATATTATGAAATTTAGAATAAAAACTATTCTTGGAACCATCATAGTTAATAATCTGACACTTTTTAACCGTAAAAACCCTTTAACTAATTAAAAGCCGTAACTGGAAGCAACTGCCTACCATTCGTGGTATGACTGCATTGATACGAGGAGATGGTGTCCGTGAAATGGCTGAATGGAAAGTTTCTGTCGGGAACGGTGCAGTACTTAATGTATGGATATGATTCAAGTGTTGGATAGATTACGCGGAAGGGCTTGACTTGGCATCTCTCCGGCGCTCTACAAGTAATTAGTAAACGATATTTCAATGGGCCATCACCGCGCCCGCCCTCTCCTCCAAAAACTCCCATCAGCTCTCCTCTCACTCTCCAATCGCCATTCCCCGAGAATTTTCGGCCTTTCAACAATCTCAAACCTATTCATCATCATCATCATTCTTGTTAAGTTCCCATTTCATTTCTAATCAACGCATTTTATTCAACTTTATTGAGATATTTTTCAATTAATTAGCTCCTCAAACCATTCCTTAACCTCAATTTACTGCTGTCATATCTGCAGTAGTAGTTGATAATAATAATAATAATGTATTATCGTATTGTATTACATAACAGCAGATTGGGAGTCTGAGACAACTGGTGTGTAAATTGAATGTTGTGGGGGTTGATTGATATTTATTGCACATTGTCAGCTAGTGACTTTTTCTGGAAACTTACCTATGCACGATAATCAAAAGTAGTTTTTTTACCCGAGATTTAAAAAACCACTCTTAATTGGTTCATACTGCAATACCTCCATTAGTATGAGTTATTTAGCGAATCATTTCCATCATGACAACTAAAATAGGGTAGTGAAAACTATTTCCCTGTGCAAGGCCTCAGTTGGCCGAAGTTTGTATTTAATTTCCCAAAATCATATGACGTCACGCACCCTGTACAATTCGTTATAAGATTCGGTATTCACCTTTGTCGAAGCTAAGAAGTTTGGTAGATATTGATGGGTCCATCCCATATACGGGGAACTTACTCCACGTAACTTACACACCACTCACGCCAGTTACAAATAACGTTGAGTTTCCGACTAACCAAGATAGTTAAGTTAACTTAAGACTTAGGTGTAGCAAAAATTGGCTCACCTATTATTGTAACACATCTTTCGTGAAGTGTGACTGCCGCATCAGCTTTCTGGGATAATTGAATATAAGACCCACTTTCTTCTTTGATTTGCTTTATGTAGTTCCCACCTTTTCCTATAATCATGCCTGCAGTGCTGTTCGGAATCAATAGTTTTACCTGAAACACAGAACGAAAGTAATAAAGAGCGACTCTGAATGTATCGGGTCTCCTATATAAATTTCTCAAACAACAAATAAAGCGGTTGAAATAAACTGCCCGGCTTAAAGCACTAATACTTTCACTAATTTTATGACGGAGTCAGTGTAAAAAACGTATTTGGGGGCAGTTATCAAAATTTCTAAATAGTTCTGTCGTTTTTTTGAAAATAAGCCATTTAATTTTAATCGAATAACCCAACTGGCATGTAGCTGTTTGTACATCCGTAATACTAACACCACACACTAGAAATATTTTTTAAAACCTTTTTAGGGCTCTAAAAGTCACCGGAAACTAGGGAACGTCAATAAAAAAACATGAAATTATTATCATCATTAAGTAGTCGGAAACATAATCGCATCAGGTGAACCCCCCAAACAGCTATTATAGTAATAAACCCACATTTTACGTAGGTTGGTGTGTAGGTACATAAACGAAAATACAGAGGGTAGGGACCGAATGGTGTAATTCTGTCAACATATACGCTATCAAAATGATCAACGAGAATAGGGAAATGTGGCCATGTAACCCATGGGGACTCGTCCCACCGACTATATACACATACCCTCCAACAATCTAACATCGTCCACGCCGTTCTCTTTCACAAGTGAACCTTTCCGCTGGTCTGATTTAATTACAGAATTGGATTTAGCATAAACCACTAGGACAGAAGAGTCATTATTATTGTTTTTCAGAAAAAGAAGAAGACTTACTTGTCTACTTCTATCGGCCACCAATTTGCTTTCGGGGTCGGCAGTCGGAAGAGGTTTAGGCACGAGATCCGGCTTTTCTTTAATTTTTTCCATTATAAAACTCATCACAGCCAAAATGGCCTCTACAGTTCCGGTCACCAAACATACTCGTTCTGTAGTACCTGAAACAAATAAAAAGTTTCAAAATAACTTTATTTATGTACATTTTAGATCCCCCTACCTTCAGCGGATTCTAAATTACAGTGGGAAGAAGTACAATGGGGAAACGGTAAAGATTAGACATACTTAGGTCCAATTTATTACAAAATGGGGTTTCGATAGCTGCGAATTAGTCGAATTTCTCGTATGATTAACTCATACAACGCGTCCCGCCATTTTACAACCGATGCACATAATACCATTTTTTCATATCATATGCTTCCCAAATTTTTTACAAGCTTGCGCCGAGGGTTCTCAAAAAAGGAAAGAGTATAACTTTTTTTTAGAAAATGGATTGAGATCCAAAAATTACATTATATACCTATTGTGACTATGGGGAATTAATTTGTAGTTGGTACCAAATTTAATATAATGTCTTATTTATACAAAAGGCAGTATTAAAAATGACATAATCAATGGATAGAATATTATAATGAGGAAATCGTGAATTATTAGGTAGATAGATGGAACAAAGACACAAAGCAACAAAAGAATGAAAGTACTTGTGCGACACAATCGCAAAGTCGCAAACCTTTTCATGCCATCGATTTGCGAGAACAAAAGATTGAGAGCTTCACAGCCTCTGCCCGAACCATAACATTAATGCTCAACAATATGACATTATTGAGGAAATTCCTTACAAGTAGTAGGGGTACTCATACTCCAGTCACTTTAAACATCACAGTATGCGTCAAATCCGGTAGTTCTGATTTTTTGCAGACTTGTTTATGATGTTGACCTAATGATTAATCCAAGTTTGTGACCTTGAGCGCCGAACGCAACTTTGTCAAAAATCAAAAAAAACCGCGATAAAATCGCGGTTTTTTCAAATTTCCGCGATTAATACCCTGAAGGACTAATTTTTAAGAAAAACTTTTCAATTAAGTTTTTACAGTCGACTAAATTTGCTACGATTTGGTACCAGAATTGTCTCTGTAGGCCCAATAGTTTCCGAGATTAAGTCTTTCAAAGTCGACAAGAGTGCGCTGCCAGTAAGCC
>Ga0194135_10001091_pt1 | contig 15947 bp, 12 predicted proteins | sample LitLau_LLRF_2013_FD_134024 | JGI IMG/M metagenome (GOLD analysis project Ga0194135, IMG submission 134024) | Freshwater sediment microbial communities in response to fracking from North America - Little Laurel Run_MetaG_LLRF_2013 (version 2) | ecosystem: Environmental > Aquatic > Freshwater >...
GTCACACACAGAACAGTAAGCAAGGTAGGTGGCAGACTAAGTATGGGAGTATATATACAAATATAGTGTATAGCGTAATATGTGTGCGAAAAATTGTGCGAGATAGAATTCACATACATGTATATGTATAGAGAGAGAGAGAGAAAGTGGATAGAGTGTGTCAACTAGAAAATCAATACGAGAGAAAGCAGAGAGCGGAGTGCGCAGTGTTTGCCAAGAATATGTCTCTCTCTCCTTTCTCTCTTCCCGTCTGTTTACCATTTCACATCCTCCACGCTCATAGCATGGCTTTCTCCACACTGATTTTGTCACACACACACACCTCAATCAACCCCCGTGTATATACTTTTTGTTCCTTCCTTATAACACAACTAATCATTTGCCACAAATGCAATGCGAACAACATGAGCAACAATCGTCGTCGTCATATGCATGAGAGAAATTGTGAAAGACAGGAGGCAAGAGATTACACACACAAACACACATACACACTCGAACACCTTCTACTTAAATATTTATCATCAACAACTGCTCATAATCATCATCATCATCATAAGTATAATAATAATAATAGGATGAGGATTGGGAGTGCACACCTCAACAACTTCATAAGGCCAATTGAAGTGGAGGGTTATACACTATAGATGATTTTGTGTGAGAACTTCACGAGAGAGCTAGAGAGAGTGTGGCGTGAGTGTCGGTAGGTCTTTCTGTTTGGACAAAGAGATCCTCTTGAGAATGAAGAGTCATCCATTCTTTAAAGTCTCCCTGTGCTGTCAAATTTTTTGAGATGACAAAAAACTCTCGGGGGATGGTGGAATGATGGAAATGATGGGCAGCAATAATTTATGAAAGAAAGTTGGAGAACTACAACAACATGTGAGAAAATGTTTTTGAGTGTACCAGATGATGATGAATATAGAGATGTATAGAAAAGTAGAGGCCGCGGTGGTGGTGGTGGTTGGTGAAAGAGACACGGAAGAGAGCTCCTATGTTCACACGTTTATGCACTCCATCTCTTTTGTGTACTAACACACTTTTGTTCTGTTGGTGAAAGTATTATTATTGGGTCTGACTTGAGAGAGGAAGGTGTGAATTGCACAGGCTCTAATTTTTTGTAACATAAAACTTCTATTTGCTTTTGCTCTTCATTATTATATGGACCAGTGATTCTTCCATCCTTTTGAATTAATGTGGATGGCAAATAGCACACGTTCAAGGGGTTTCATGGAAGCAAATTATAGTTGTGTGCATCATTGAACTAATTCAGATATTGATCATTCATCTTGTCACTTTCATTTGTCTGAATGAGAGTTTGATTGTATTTTGGCTTCGTAGGACATATAAATCGTTTCTTATCGTTGTCTGGATTGTATGCATGAAGAGTAAAAACTGTTAGTGCTAATTATGATTTTTATCGTGATTTATGATTCATATCGTTCAATATTTAGTGTCAAATGCCGTCTTGACTTTGGCACAGCTCGCACAGAGTGACAAGAAATGTTCAAATTACCTTATTTCTCATTATAAATAGTTTACCTGTCAATTGTCAATATAGGAGGGTATTTCATTTCAAATTCGAATTTTTTATTTACAACACTGCTGTTAAATATTAAAAACGGGGCTGTTACTCAAGGAGGCGTATTATGACAGGTGTGCTGATCAGGAAAAGTGCGAGAGAAAGTAATGAGTCTACACACAGTTGTCTATATGTATGAATACAGTATATATATGCATTCAATAAACGAAAGTTATATCGTTACTAATTCATTCATACAGGCAGGCTTATAAAGTGATTGATCATGAACTACATTATTACGATTCACTACAGCCGTACATGCGAACTCGTTGGTCATACAGACACGAAGCTCTTTGTCTGCCCTACCTATATACACAACTGTGTATGTTTAATCCACACATAAATACTTTCACATTTTGTGTGTGTCTTATTTGTCAGAGTTGTCACAGGACTGTTGAAAGCATAAAAGGGGCAAAGGGAGTGTCATGTCAGGAAAATAAGCATGCCGTCTACATTGTAATTATCAATTTATTTCTGGTTCCACAAATCCCAGTCTAGATAAACGTATAGTTCATAGTAGTTGGTAATTCAGTGAAAGTTGATGTGCGCTTGGAAAATTGTGTTTTTAATTGTGAATAGACGGACAAGGTTGATATTTCCTTTGTAGCTTGTTAATAATTTGGGATACTTTCCAGACTTTCCATGTGCCGAGTGTATAGATGGATATACACACTTTTATATAGGATCACAAGGATGTAAATAATGTATGAGGCTGTGAAAGTAGGCTAAGGAATATAGAATGAAGTATGCTGAAAGAAGAATTAACATAATGCAGAGATGATGCATCAATTTTGTCGTTATTGGGTAGACAATTGAGACTTTTCGTAAGAAATTAATAAGATGCGACGTATGAATAAGGCGAGTAAAAGAAAATAGAGGGAGGTTTCTCTTGAAGAAGTGTCAATAAGAAGTGTTGAGTCAAGAGATTAGAGTTGTATTGATCTGTAAGGAGAAGAAGAAGAAGAAGACGAAGAAGAAGAAGAAGAAGATGGGGCAGGCAGACAGCATGCAGGCTAGGAAGGATAGAGACACGGGAAGAAGGTATGGAGAGATATGGGTGAAAGTATACGAGTGTGTGTATGTCTATCTCTAGTTTGGTGAGTATATAATTAAGGCGAAGGAAGTGCTGGTTTCCCTGGTAGAGGCATTATGTGGAGGAGAGATGTATTGTGGAGAGTAAGATTTGAGGAAAAGGTGGAAAGTGGCGGTGGAGGGAGAAAGCAAGCAAGGAAAGGCATTAAGTAAACACGATATTTTAGTATATGGGAAGTGGGCAGGAGAAAGCAAAGGAAAATCAATAGAGGAAAGCTCTGCGCAGAGGGAGAAAGGATGATGGGAGTAACGATCCAAATATAGGTCTCTATCGTCTATCTTTTTATTTTTTGTACAAAGAGACGGATATTTTGTCAGATTCTCGGGCCACCACTGCCACGCCGCTCTGCTGTCACAAACCACCTACAACCCCAGTGAAACCACAGTCGATTTACTTTGTTCATATATCTGATTTCTCTTTCCTCATCTTTCCCCACAAAGCATCTATCCTCTTTCCCACCAAATTCTATTAAATATGGTGAAAATCCTGGATCAATCCTTTATACTCTCTCCCAATGTTATCCTACCACCAGCTTCTTTATTCTTACAGAATGTCGTGTCGTCTTTTGGGACTTTCTCCATTCGATGTAGCCTAGGAATGCTCGAGTGATTTATTCAGCATTCCTTATACTCTGTGTATATTATGTGTATGTGTAGCATGATGCTCCTCTTGGTGCCTACACACCTACGCTCGAGCATTTTGATTTATACGTTGCACTTTTTATAACAGGATTTTTACCTACTTTTTTTATGTTAGCTTTTTGGAGCAGCCCCTTGTCTTGTCAAAATGAATACTTATTCACTTAATTAAATCTTTCGTGCAACAATACAAGATTCTTCAAGAGTTTTTCCATAATCTTTAACGGAATAAAATTCCGTATTTCTACTTGGAATCTCCACGTATTAACATGTGTATATCTTCATTTTTTCAGAGTTGCTGCTCGAACACCTGGATCGGAGCTCCTAGAGCTAGGCACAAAAGTATCCGAGATCTTGAACTCCATCCGAGAAGGTTATGACAAACGTGTGCGGCCAAATTATGGAGGTAACCCTTAATGATTGAGAAAATTTATTAAAAACTATTGACTATTGGATGTAAACTCAAGTATACCTGATAGGAAGTATGGTCATTATAATTATCATGTATATGTCTCGTATGACATATATTGGAAGTTTAAGTAGTATAGAACTATGATATATGATCGAACTCCACAAGATTTTTATCTAGCCGTCAATCTCCGATTAATTAGTCTGTAAATGTCTTAGTAAGTAATTAACACGCTAATAGATTCAGCTTAACTCATCTGAACAAAGTTTATTTGTCTTCTTTTTTAACAATCTCCTTATTCCTATAATGATGACTTCCCCACAGTCATTCTGTCAAGTCAAGCGGACTATATATAAAAGCGCATACTGGAATGAATTGAGGGCCAGTGATGCTTTTGTGTAATCAACGAAAGAAATGAAATGTGTGAATTAAAACTCGAGGGCTTGAAAGTATATATGTGTATGAAGGAGATTAAAAAAGTTGCTTGTACCAGGTGAGCCGGTGGTGGTTGGAGTGACCATGTACGTCCTCAGCATTTCCTCACTCTCAGAAGTTGAAATGGTACCATACACACACACGTCATATTGATCTTTACAGCATGACATTAGTGCAGACATACTCTCTATATAGTTTCTTAATTAATCCTTTCTCTACTTATGCGGGTATTCTTTAATCACTTTTCCTTGTAGATGCGTATTGAATTGTCCGGAGATCCGTTTGTGTTATGAAATCTGTTTCAACTCCCAAAAACCATTCCAAATTCCTGTCTCAATGTTATACAGTTTATTCCTTGTGTAGCTTCTTTCCTTGTCAGCTTCACGCACCGACATGCACAAACTTACATAAAACACACTTGATAACTTTCCCCACTCACACACACACACACACGTCTATCATCTATTGACTTACTACTTGCTGTTGATGTTCCTAATTCCTTACACAGACCATACTAAGTTATACATATTCTGATTTATTTGCCACACAAAACACGACGGTGTGAGCAACTTTACAAGACTTTTTAGTACAGCACACACTTTACAGTATGTATATATGACGCTGAACCATGCATCTGAAAGTACTAAATACAGAACTGACTTATATGTATGATCGAGGTTGTATGAAATCTATGAGCGCTGCATTTTAATGAAGAGAAGTTTTGCTAGTGACAATGTATACATGAACCCTAATATATATGCGTGTTGGGTGTATACGTATGGAGACCGTGGGGAAGTATTTAGAAATGTAGTGCAATAATTTGCGAAAAGATTTGCGGAATTTTACGAAGCATGCTGATTGTGTCATATATAATCAGGTGAGCCGGTGGTGGTTGGAGTGACCATGTACGTCCTCAGCATTTCCTCACTCTCAGAAGTTCAAATGGTACCATACACACACACGTCATAATATTCATCTTTACAGCATGACATTAGTGCAGACATTATATACTCAATACAAGTAGTTAGTTAATTAATCCATTATCTATTTATGCGGGCATTTTTAACCAATTAGATTTACTTAATAGTTCAGAGCAGATCCGTTTGCGCTATGAGTTATATAAATTCCCTATAATCCAAAACAATATACCTATGTCCTCAAATTCCTGAAACCGTTGCAATTACCGATAGAGGTGCAACTTCTTTTCCTAATCAGCTTCCTAACCTCGGACACGCACTTATATACAGAAGCATTATACACGCTGTCTTTATAGCAGCACCAACACATATCGACCGACTTTCTCCACTGATTACATAATATGATATAATTTGAAGTATCTGCCACCGAAGAGCATGGTCCGTGCAATCGAGCACAGTCTACTACTTTAAGACCATAGTAAAAATGTATAGGTGACTTAATTCCATTCACACATAAATCCTGACGTTAAACACTACCCAACAAAATCTGACTTATGATCGGAGCTGGTATATACACATGTCATAGTGTGTTCTCTATCTACATTTATTATTGACAAACTTCTTGCGTAATCAAAACTACAAGTGTTGTGTACGAAGAGAGCAGAATGGAAACCGTGGGGAAGTATAGATGAAGTTAATTAACAGTTCAAAAGCCATTTTTACAAGATTGTGTCATATAATCAGGTGAACCGGTGGTTGTGGGGGTGACTATGTATGTGCTCTCCATCAGCTCCGTCTCAGAAGTCCAAATGGTATCAAATCCATTCTGTTCTTTTGTGTGAATCACATATAGTTATTAATATATTCTATTTCTTAATGTGAAGCTGCTCTCATTTGAGGGCAAATGACATCTCTTCTTCTTTCAACTGTCTTTTCCAGAACAGCCATTTGCATCTTTACATTTCTTTTTAGTTTAATTATCTCTATAATTATATTTTCCTTTCGACCACATTTATTCCACTGTTGGAGCAGCTCCCAGTTTCTCTCTGCGCTCTAAACTTTTTATTTCATGTTAATTAAGTCTTTTAGCTCTGTGATAGGCCTATGTAAACGAACACAGCGCATATTCTATCACTGCTAACGACCCCAATCTTCCATATTGTATCAAAGGTACAGTTCGCGTGTCTCTTGATTGAATTGAGCTCCACTGTCCATATAAAGATGCAACGCAAACGATAAGCTAATATTTGAGGCATACTCGCCACTATGAGACTTATTTGTCTAAATACATTTAACTTCTTCACAATTTTCTGTATTTGATTTCTATTCAACACAAACTTTATGTTTTGTAGTAAGAACTTTTGAACCCCTTATTATAGGTATCCTGGCAAATCTTATTATAAGTTAATAAAAAAGTGTGTAGTTCTATAGTTAGCTGGCCGTGGAATATGTTTTAATAATCATGATGACCTTTGGGAACTCAAACGAACCAGCTTATTGATTATTATATAGACGGCTTATTATTATTATAGACCACATTGCGAGACCTTTATATTAGTAATATAAACCACTATTTACACTGGTGACAAGCGACAAAACTAGTGATACAGTGTGTTCATAAAAAATAAACTCGTGCATGACTCTCGTACACATCCAGTTTGTCTCTAACTAAAAAGCCTCATATAGGAACTTGCACAAAAGCACAGAAAATTCACGGATCATCCATCCTTCTCAAATCCTGTTCCAATCTTAAGCCAATAAGTATAAGTTTAATCCTTATTCACTTCGAGTAATTTAGAAACTAACAAAAACCTCTTTGAACAAAGTGAAATCGAAACGAAAACTGACTTTGAAACACGAAACACACTTCCCTTAATCTTATTCCAACCTGTTTACCTGCAATGCTATATGATGCATGACCAATAACTTTCTCTGCATGAGTCTGTTAGTTCTATACACTATCTCTCTCTCATATGCATCGTCATAAAAACTATTCTTACAATTTATGTGTGCCTCTCTCTCTCTCTTCGTTAACCGAGAAATCTATATTCTATACCTTCATCAATCAATTTATAAAGAACTATCAGCATTCTCCTCGAACTTCTAATGAAATCTGTCTCTCTTACAATTACAATTAGTTGTCTCTTGTTCTCTTTCTTCTTTCCCTGTCTCTTCTTCTTCGTCTCCTTCTTATTCTTCTTCTTCTTCTTCTTCTCTTTTCAAACTCATCGCTCGTTCATTTTTAAGTCTATAGTTCAGTGTTGCTCTGCTTGTCGTTTGTTCTAATGATCTGCGTCTTCTAAACTGTATTCTCTGTACTGCTTGCTTTCTATGTACATGACTAGTGTGTTATTATTCTATCGATTTCTTTCTCCCTTGCACTTTGCTGTCTCTTTTTACAAACAAATTTGCTAATTAGAGAGTTACTGTGTAAATTTAGGATGTTACTTTTCAATTCATAAGTGCCATTTTAAAATGTGTGTTTCAATAATGTGAAAGGATTTCACCGTTGACTTCTACTTTCGTCAAACATGGAAAGATCCTCGCTTAAAATTTAGAGGACCTCCAGGAGTCACCACTCTTTCTGTGAGTGAATTGAACAATTGATTTTGATACTGAAAATTCTGAAGCAATTTTTCAACCTTTCTGTTTATGCTTTTAGAATATTTTTGTTTCGTGTTTAGTAAATGATATTTGTATTAAACTTAAATGTACCCAACCATACATTTCAAGGATGCTGTTTGGATTTCATACTACTCCATTGTTGTTTTTTAGGTGGGCACAGAATTTTTGAAAACTATTTGGGTGCCCGACACGTTCTTTGTGAATGAAAAGAAATCTTACTTCCACACTGCTACAACTTCCAATGAATTTCTTCGTATTTCCCAAGATGGTGATGTTCTTAGATCCATACGGTAAGATGTAGCAATGTAAAATAAATTGCTCGAGTAAATTGGCCAGACTGTTCGTCGTCTCTAAATTCGTCCAAGATTGTAAGTACGAAACAATGTAATTGTTTATTGTAGATTGACTGTGACAGCTTCGTGTCCAATGGACCTGCGGTACTTCCCCATGGACCGACAGCTTTGTACCATTGAGATTGAAAGCTGTGAGATTTATTTCCTATAGTTGCTATCAATTTCACGAGACTTATATATAATTTAGTTCGCAGTGTTAATATCATATGAAACGGGCGAAACTCATCCTGAAATATACGCAGCAAGAATGTAGAATTCATACCCGAAGCCATTCAATCTGACTTACGGTTCTCTAGATATTTGTTCTCCAACCCACAATTCCTAGCCTGAACATCGAATATCACGATGGTAGAAAAAAGGCAATATTTCCCTTAAAACTCACACTGAATGAATCGATAGATGTTTCATTAAAAGCACGAAATCAGTATTTATCCCTTCAATATAAATTGTGCCTGTAGACCGGGCTTTTTACAGCCTACTTCTTTCACATTTATTTGATATGCATGTCGATAAGTCACACGAGATAAGGACTGAACAGTGCTCCGACATTTCACCTGAATTTTCCTTCGAGAAATTGTGTAGAAGAACTTAGGATGCTCTTGGGTAATCATGTGAGTAAGCTCGTATAATAAGTATTTAGGTGTGGGTTTCTGACTTGCATGCTTTCAAACCATAATAATAAAGAATAAAGCATGTCCGTAACTTTTACCGAAATCTTGCATGAAACCAAAAAATCACACACTGCATGACCACTTGTGAATTATTAGCGAAGGTTAGTCTACGACGACGCAAGTAGCATGGAGGAGGAATGCGTTTCAAGTCTTAACGAAGCTTCAGCCTTTCAAGTGAAATTGGGCTTTGTTGCTTGCTTTTATAATATGTATATTGAACGTATATGTACTTTCACCTCACACACACTCAACGAGTGCTCGCTGCAAGAAGCACACTATGTGTATACTTCACTCTCAGAATTTGATTGAACTTTCACCATAAAATATATATTCCTCCAAAGCTTCTGTAATGAACCCTTCTGGGCACAACCTAGCGATCTGTTTTTGCATGCGAGCTTAAATGTAGATTTAGTACCGAAAAATATACCAAGGCAGTATATTCAACCGGAAAGACGAATTCATCAAACGCTTCTCTTCTTATGTTGGTTTGGTAGTAAAACTTTCAGTCGTTATTCATCATGATTTCTCTCTCTCTCTCTCTCTTTTATGCTCACCAGCTTTTTGACTTAATTGAGCACTTCGCATTATTTCCGAGCCACACATTTTTATCAGTCAAGAAGCACACATACATATAACATGAGTTTTCAGGAGCGATCGCAGTACCTTTAATAGTCTACTTCTAACCACTTTGAATAATTGAAATGTGTGTTATCACTCGAAATCATAATATTCTAGTGCAACTGTCTCTGTTTAGTAGCTTATGAACTTCTATCTAAACTTGCTCTTTGAATTTTGTTACTTTTTAATCCCTTCCAATTAACTAACAGTTCTGTGTACGACTGTAACTAACTCGAGCCATACTTACTTCAGGCAGAATTTCGCTTCCCTATTGATCGTAGCACGGAGAATTTTTTAAGTGTCCTTCTTAAATGAACTGAGATTTTAATAACAAGGCAGCTTTAAATAATGTTCTATAATTCTATAATGGATACTTCTTGCATCTTTTCTTAAGTATATAATATAGCTTATCGAAACGACGTATTTGTCTTGCTTATAAACAATACAATAGTGTGCATCTACGAGCATTAATAGATTATAAAGTACGACATACTCTTACTGAATCTAAATTTCCAAGCTTAATATCTGTAGCAAGAAGTTCCTTTTGACTTTGTTTGAGTAACAGCAAATTTATTTTAGATTTTAGATGTGTATTATAATTTTAAGAAGATTAACGATGACCCCGTTCACATACAAAATGTGATCGCGATGTGCATGGAAAGTTTAATTACAGATGGTTGTAGTTTAGTGAGATAATTGGTGTTGTGCATTAGTTGGTTACACGATGCGGGACATAGAATACAAGTGGGCTGCTGGTCGGGACTCCATCGGCATTTCTTCGTCGCTCCAACTTCCTCAGTTCGCCGTCTTGGGCCACAGACATACCCAAAGGCACGTCCTGCTCACCACAGGTATCCTAATCCATTTAGGTTATGATTATCTTCTCCAAATAGACTTCAAAACATTCCAAATATCTAGACTGCGGGCTATACATGTACGGCTACAACGGTTATCGCAACGTACAAATGAGAATCTCATGCTTCCAAATGTTTCTTGCTTACACAGCTATTGAACTACAATATAAGTTAACGCGTGATACTTTTTCAGCCGCAGCGCAGAATTTTTATCCCCTAGTCTTTTTTATTATAAAGGATTCAGTGTATTTGGTACACAGAATCATAGGCACAAGCCTTGAGATGCAATAAGAGAAGCAAGAGAAACTGTATAATATATCGCTGTCGGAATTTCATTTAGAAAGCAAATTGCAGTTGCAAAGTCTAATTAGGCATGTCAAAAAGAAATGAAAGTAAGATAAGATAAGAGCCACAGGCTTGCTTGCAACTCGTTAGATATCAATCCATTTTTACGACCGAGTACCACGGAAGAAAACTCGTGTTCTTCACCGCGGCCGTCGGTGTGTATGATGGTATATGGGGAAAGAAGCTAATAATATTTTATTGTGACAATGCAATCTTTGGATTTTCGGATCGATGGTGAAATCCATTAAGATGTTATCTAACGTCATTTCAAAAGTCCAGAACAAAATTGAAAGCCGCTGTGTATTTGTCTGGGTGCAAATTGATGCAAACAGTTATCGCGTAAAGAGTACATATGAAATAACAAATGGAACAAATTCAAGCAGAGGAATATATAATAGTTGAATTAGTATATGAACACATTATCTAAGGTTAATGCATGGCATATTTCACGGCTGCATGAGTTATAATACTTAAAATGTTTGGAGCTTGCGTGCCTGAAGCGAAAAGAAAGTGGCTTTCCGCATGCGAATGAATCTATTTCTTCACGTCAACGTACACGTTCTTCCACTTAACCCTTCGCTTACAGTGATATATGCATGTCGCAAATGCATCTCCAATCTTGCAACCTACTCGTGTGCACTATACTATGCAGTTTGCATAACTGCTAATTATTAATGGACAGAATTAACTACACGCGCAGTGTATGGAGGAGGGGACAACGAATAACTGAGTCCAGTTGAGGTCAGTGTATGTCCGACATATATATATATATACTTACACTCGAGATCATCTGTCCGAGGGCAAGAAGACCGCAGGTAATATTTGCTGGAAATAATTGGAAAGTGTGAGCAATCCGAAAGAGGTTTTGTCCAGAGATTATAAAAGTCCATTTAGTCTATCTAGAGTATTATGTGAGTGAAAGCAAGCGTGAGTCAGATAAAAATGCTTGTCGCGAAGACAGCGTGTATGACAGTTGGAGAATTCCTTTTAGCCGACTTAGCAATCATTCAAGTGAAAAGTCAGCAAGAATTTCGATGAGTCCTTCTTATGTCTGTCTGTCTCCTGAGAGAGCTGACAGCTTGTCCATCGTCCCTCCTGCTTGTCCTGAAGAAAGAAATGGTCAGAATCATCATGCAATATGCAATTGCATTGAGCACAATGAGTATATAGACCATATATATTATATTTGCGTGCAGGAGTTCATGATAATAACACTGCGAATGGTCACAGTAGCTCTGATATGTACAATGATCATGTAGTTGTGTGAATGAGATTCGACACTGTGACGATTTCCATGTGATTTGGGTGCAAATTTAGTTGGCTACACTATGTCGGACATCCGGTACCAATGGGCGAAAGGACTGGATTCTGTTGGTGTCTCTTCTGATGTTTCTCTGCCACAGTTCAAAGTTCTTGGGCACAAGCAACAAGCCATGGAAATTTCATTGAGCACAGGTTAATTGTCCTGCTGATTATGACTTGACACCGATGAACACAAAAAGCCTTTTTGTGACTTTCCTTTCTACCAAATATAAATATATAACTACCCACCCACTAATAATAATCTGGTATACAACAAAATCATACCATCACCCTGAAAAAGTACAAGAGACATATGATTTAATATACCTCAGAAAGGTATATGCGATTGATTCGTGACAAAAACCAAAGCTTTCTAGCAATTAGATGTTTCATGCACTTTATTCACAACTCACTAATTCACATGCCACTCGCCAGCCCGTCACTACTACTTCTCTTAAATAGCAGCAGTGGTGAACGTACTGAAATAATATTGTATAGTTCACTGGAACGCTCACCTAAACCTTTAAAAAATAAAATATATACCTTCCAAACACCATTACACATAATAATATGCAAAGCATTTCGAGTAAATATAAATATATTAATAGTTGTGCTCTACGATGTCGACACACTCACACCGACAGATTCACTTTTACTTGAATTATACTTTTGATAGTCAACATCGTCGACGTTACTTAAAAATCAGATTCAGAGGTTCCATGTAGTCAAACTAAGGACATGTGTGTTCATTTTGTACTCGTCAGTCGTAAAAGTGTTCTTGCTCTCTAATTGTGAATGATGAACAGGAAACTACTCTCGCTTGGCCTGTGAGATTCAGTTTGTCCGGTCTATGGGCTACTACCTGATTCAAATCTACATTCCTTCGGGACTCATCGTTATTATATCCTGGGTCTCGTTTTGGCTCAATAGAAATGCAACACCCGCAAGAGTAGCTTTAGGTGTGACTACGGTAAGTCTTTTATCTTTCTTGGATGGCAAACTTTGCTGAATCGTCGCAACTCTTGAGTCGATTTCAAACGACGGCGTGTCTTGTTCTCCCCCAGGTCTTGACCATGACAACACTCATGTCCTCAACGAATGCAGCCCTCCCTAAGATATCCTACGTGAAGTCCATCGACGTGTACTTGGGTACCTGTTTCGTCATGGTTTTCGCTTCCCTTTTAGGTAACGTAACATTATTCGATCTCCTGAGAGTGCCACAATAAATCACGACATTTGGCCATCTGCGGGTTCATTTGATGATGATATATATAATTTGGCAGAGTACGCAACTGTGGGATACATGGCAAAACGGATCCAAATGAGGAAGAATAGGTTCCTGGCACTGCAGAAAATGGCGGAGCAGAAACGCGCTGCTATGGATCACCACGACGAGCACCATGCGAAGCAAACGGTAAGAGCGATAATTCATTAAGTCTTAATTCCTAAGTAAAACGGAGGGGTGGGTGACGTGACTACGTGAGTGACAATTGGCATTTGTTTTTACAGGAGGTGCGATTCAAAGTACACGACCCTAAGTCATATTCTAAAGGTGTAGGAACCCTAGAAAATACAGTAAACGGTGCCCGTGGAGGCGACGAAGAGAATCCTGCTCATCCTATCTTGCCACCCGGCAAAGACATTAATAAATTATACGGAATTACTCCTTCTGACATCGACAAGTAAGCTGATTCCCTCACTCATTAATTCACGAAGTAATTTGGACCTTTACACCACACGGGTGTTATTAGTATTCAGACCAAAAAGCATGGGTAGCAGCAGCAGCAGCATGGCAGTGAGAGAAAGTAGTAGCATCATTTTCATACGCCAATTTGCCTTATTGGATTCCAAAATTAATGAGGGAGAGAAAGGATGAGAATAATAACAACGTGTGTGATTTTGTGATCACAGGTACTCTCGTGTGGTGTTCCCTGTTTGCTTCATCTGCTTCAATCTAATGTACTGGATCATCTATCTACACATTTCGGATATGGTGGAAGACGACTTGGTGCTACTAGTGCCCACCGAATAAGCAGTGTGGTTTATTTATAGAGGATCATTATAACAAAGTACAAACGGTTAAAAGTCGCTTGAGGAGTGAACACGACGACGATTAAATGGTTCGGTGGTTCAGAGGGAGAGGATTTACTTATATAGAGCAACACGACATCAGCAACGACCGCAGCAGCGTCACTATAACTAGATCTAACATACAAGAATCAAAAACAGACACACACATATAATACTCACAGCAATATTCATTTATAACTGCTACTACACGACATGTCGATCTAGTTCTTCAAAGTTTAACATCAGCTGCATCAAATCGAAAGATAAGCAGAGAGAAGACTGAGATATTATTTAGTTTGGAGTTGTTGTTGCTGGCAGTGGTGGTGGTGGACAGCTTTCTCCTTTCCTTCTACGGAGAAAGTCCCTATGTGTTGTTGTGAGGTGTGGGTTGGATTTGAATGATGAACGCTCTGTGGATACTGTGGAAAGATCTCATCTCTCTGTCTTTTACAAGTATCCAACTTTTGCGACTCTTTCTCTCTCAACCCCCACGCTTCCATTTCTCGTTGGCCTTTGAAATGATGATGTTGATGATAAAGAAGGACAACACTTCCTCTGATATCTAATACTCTCCATATACTTCTTGCTACATAAGGACACAAAAAACATTTATGACTCGCGTGGTGTGCTGACTAAAAGGTGACTATATAAATACATACATACATGCTGCGCGTTTCTCCTGTGGTCATATATATATATATATACACATAGATATATATACTTTCATCTCTTATTGTTTCATGTAGAAATAAGTGTACAGGAAAAACGGATATTTCTTCACACGCAGTGTTATTAACTCTGAATAATGATAAACCTCAGCTCGACTGACAACTGATCGTCATTGTCAAATATCCGAGTTTCAGTGTTTGTAAAACCATTTGCTCATCAATCACACTAAATATTTAAGTCGGCTGGTATATATATAATAAATAGTTACCCAGACTTATTTCGTGTTTTATAATTTCATCTAAACGTGAGAAATGAACAGACCACTATGAATTTAAGTTCATAAGAATATATATATGTATAATTAAATGTACACTCACTCCCCAACACAACTACTATATTGACTAACTTCAAAAAATTAACTGTCTCGCAGTGTCATGAACGCTAGGAAGAAAAAAATTAAACATTTTTACAAAGCTCCTTGGTTCTTGGCTATCTTACAACACCTCGAAATTTACAAGCACTGAGTTAACCAAGGACTCGCCGAGAAGTCTTTTGAACACTTGCAACTTACACCATTTTAGAAAGTTGAGGCGTATAAAACAAAACTTCTACAATTAGGAAGAAAGAACCAAAAGAAGAAGAAGCAGCAGCAGAAGAGTCCAGTCCAAAAAAAGTTGAATTCCCAATCTACTATATATACTACGTCATTATATAAGCACACACACTCACAAGCTGTAGGCACAAAAGTTTAGAGAAACTATATTGCGGAAACTTAAGATATATATATGAAATAGTGCACACATCTCTCGTTGTTAGGTGAATATTGGAAACATTCGAAAACATCCTCCGTAAATATTCAGTAAACGTACTTTGCACTGTTCACTGACTTTCTACGATTACGATATTAGTAAAATATTGTATGTAAATTAAAGATAAATAAAAACTCACGCCTATTAAAGGAGAGTTTCATTTGTACCTATAGATTTAAGGCAAACGACGGATGATGGATAAAGATATCTCAATCTAAACTATATAGATGAATGATAAGCAAGCAACAAATGCTCATTTTGTATCTGACGTTCATGTGTCATTCTAACTGATAACAATACACTATTACGTTTAAATTAATTAAATTACAACTAGCTGAAACTAATTATATAAAGGTATGATACTTTCCATTAGTCGCCGAAACGGTTATTGATGATGATGATTATAGGATTTTGGTGTTACACAAGCAAACCTGAGATATACACACACGCCGATGAATCTGTCGAAACAAATTACACACACATTACAATTCTCAAGTACATTTGTATGCTTTAAAAAATTGTTTGTGATCTTCATTAAAACATTTACTGATGGAAATTTA
>Ga0194135_10001092_pt1 | contig 15939 bp, 26 predicted proteins | sample LitLau_LLRF_2013_FD_134024 | JGI IMG/M metagenome (GOLD analysis project Ga0194135, IMG submission 134024) | Freshwater sediment microbial communities in response to fracking from North America - Little Laurel Run_MetaG_LLRF_2013 (version 2) | ecosystem: Environmental > Aquatic > Freshwater >...
CCTTTCACTTCCTCTTACCTTCTGGAAAGGTCAGGGACCTCACATTTGTTGTCCAGGTAGAAATTCAAATCCAAAAAAAATCCAATTTTTCCGCACTTCATTCCGCGCTTAATTATTTCTTCCTTGTTTTTCTGTTGTTTTTTTTTTCTGCAGAAGGAGTGTCGATGGATTGTCATTTTGGGGAACGATGGCAGAATTTATTCCGAAAAGTTGGACGATTCTACAAGTGCATCCAATGGACCCTATTACATCACGAATGATTTGAACTATGATGATAATGAAATCCTCCAAGAAAACGTGACCGCCGGAGTTTCGGAGAAGAAGAGTGTTTCCATTTACTATTCTCACGCATTGGGTCTCCTATTCTACACTTACCCGAACGGAAAAAGCTACCTTGGGACGCTGGAAGATCTCTCTGCCCCATCTCCACTCAGCCGCGGAGTTCTCATAGCACCTGGGCCTGGCCCAGGAAAATCACACAGCTTAGGGCTAACAGGATGGTCAGAAATACTTGGTCACCCCGGATTGATTTTTGCAATGGCAGGAAGTAAGCTCTCAACCTGGGAATCGCAAATTAATGACTGCAATGGATCTCAACCAATAATAATTAATCTCACGACTTGTTTCTTAGATTCGTCTCCGTACGTTCTTAGCCTAACTGGAAACGGTTCCTTTATTCAAGAAATTCGGTTACCTACAAAACTCAAGGCTTTGGATATGGTCCCTATTCGGCATGCCACTACGCCTGGGAGTTCAAAGATCAAGACATCACTATTGGTAAGCGGATTTACACTTTTTAATTTGAATTTGTAGGAGAAAGCTACTTGTGAATGGTTAAGAATTTTCTTCCATTCTTGTTTTTAGATCCTTTGCGATGATGGCTCTCTCCGAGTGTCCAATTCCTCAGATATGACTGACTATTGGCTCAACCTCCGACCACCAAATGAAATGGTTCGAAATGCTGCGAGAGCTGGAGGTGGAAGCAAACTCCTAGGAGTCAACAAACGAATGTCCAGATACACTCGGCTCGGAGGGGGTCAACTCCTCTTCCCTGCCGATTTCTTTGAATATTCCAGCCCGTTGGACGTGGAGTTTGGAGGGAATGACCTTCTCCATATTTACAACACTGCCCAAATTAAAGCTCGGCTCGAGAATCCAGCCACGTACATTGTCTCTGGAAAGAGCACAGGATTTAACCTCGAAGTCTCTCTCGCCGACATGTCCAAGGTCATAACTGGAGTTCGTGTTTCTGTGGGGCAACAAGATGTCGCTCGGATTCCTAGCTCCATCCAATTTCTGGGAAGAACAATCTCTGTGCATCCCGGACGCCCAAGATGGTACGACATCCCACTGACAAGAGAAGAGAGTTTGACAGCGGATCAGAAACTTGTAAGTTTTTTTCAAGTAGTTTAAGTTCTGCCTCAACAATATGGGCTCATCTAACGGCTAGATTATAAATTCTGCCAAAAACTCCCGTGTCCCGACAAGAAAACGCGGGCGACGAGAGCAAAAACATTTCTAGAATGTTCTTGCGTTTATTCAACCGCTGAATTGACATTCTTGCTGGGCGCATTGTGTAATTTTTTTTAATTCGGTTTATAACAGACGTTGACATTTGGCCCATCAATTGATCCCGCCAGCGTGACGATTGTTGACTGTGTCAAGATGTAAGTTATTGTCAATTTGGTACCTTAGTTTATATTTAGTTTAGTTGTATGATGAGTTAGATTACTAAAATTATTTTTTATTCCGTAGATACGGAAAAAGTAAGGATGCATTTGCTTGGCCAGAAGACAACGATGCCATCGGGCCAACTGAAAGCGCAACGTCAGTTCAAGATTCATCATCAGCACTACCTGAAAAATCCAGTGAAGATTCCCTACTGGAAAGGTGAGTGCGAGCTTGACTCATAGTTTTGGCGGAAGAGATTTTATTCCTATTCTTGCTAAATATTATTTATTATAGGGTTGTGCGAGGTTCGTTGGATTTGGTGGAGACATCCGTTCGGATTTGTCCAAAGGATGGACCAGAGACCGAGAAAGTTCTGGATCTCGTTACAAAAATATACCTGCAAAACTACAGCCCGTTCAACAGTTCCTGTCGGAGTCTGATGTCCAGCCTCCTCCCGAATCCATCCTCCTTTATGGATCATAGAGATAAATCCATTTTCTCCCATGCACTCCAGCAGGTGATGACTTTGGATGCGAAACCAAGTCAAGACGTGGACCCGGAACAATTTACTCATCTCCTTCTTGCCATTAAGAATATTGCCCTGCTACGGCCCAGTCACATTGCCACCTACTCGTACACCGACATAGGATGTAAGCTAGTTCTTTTATATCTAAAAATCGAGGGTCTATAATGCATTTTAAACTGACTGTGATTGCTTGCTCAGTTGGACCCATGGGAGTTCAGCGGGTTGTTGAAACACTTACAAGCACTTTCCTTCGGTTGGTGGAAGTGAAGCCGCAGAATCCATTCGTCGTCTCCCTTGATCGCACTGGTAAGCCTCGTTAATTTGAAATAGAATGAAATTGAAATGGAATGAACGTAGCATCGGTTAGCAGTTTGTTCCTAATTATTGAATTTGGTTATACATATTCCAGGAATCCAGCGTATCTCGATGGTAGCTTGGGCCCTTGCCGAAATATTGTACGCAGTAATGAGTTCCGACTTGGTCCTCGTCTCTGCTCTCGCGCCCTGCCTCATCTCCATGTTGGGAAAAGGCCCTGACATTTCCATCCCTGTCAAAACAGTGTTTATCCGAAGAATGCGACCTAAGAATGTCAAGAAGCGAAGATCCACACTGCCCCTTGAGTGTGAAGGACTTCAAACTCCTCGGCCACAATCCCATTCGCATACCCAGAGAGTCCCAGAGCCGTCTCCGCCAGAAGTTGACGAGCCAATTGTAGTTTTGGGCGGACAGGGGAATGAGGGACTTCCGCAGGAAATGATGAACGCTCTTGATGCATATGGGGATGAAGGGGATGATGGTTATGCCCCTGTTATTGACTTGCAATCAGATGCAGAGGATGAGGCCATGGTGGAGTTGGCAATTGCCCTGAGTCTTCAAGAGCAGGCAGGCGGAGCTGCGTTGGCCATCCAGGGGATTCAGCAAGGACTGCAGGCACTGGAAGACATGCATCAAGAAGTTCTTGCCCAACAGGCCCTCAACCAACCCCAAGAAGAAGAAGAGGAAATTGAGGCCGCACCTTTAGATGGATCAGGATTAGAAGGTGGGATGGATGTGGAATCGGATGCAACTGCTTCGCCGCCACCCTCTGACGACGAAGCCTCAACCCCACCTACGGCTCCTAGAAATCCACATGTAAGGACCTTTCTTTAAACAAACTGAAATTCAGGTTTCTGGGATAAAATTAAAATTTGACATGTGTTGGCATAGGGTGGGTCTGAAAGTTCCGGAAGTTCAACTGGTGGAGGAGGTAGTGGGAGGAGACGAACTCGTAACCCGGCTGGAAGTGGAGGGCGTCATGAGATGAGCCACGGGGAGGATGAGTCAGCTGTTCCGCATAACAGTGCATCAAAAGATGAGAAACCAAGTGGGTCTGGTGGAAGTTTCGAATTTCCTCAACATCCGGATTTGGCTACAAACAAACCGTTCCGGATTGCTCTATTGCGGGCTCTCGCAGCCCGTGTGGCTATTTGCACCTCAGCAGTTAGCCTCATCCCCATCCTTCAAGTTGCGCTTCAGATTCTGTCAGATCTAGATGGAAGCACGGATGAGGAGACTCGAGTAGTGGAAGGGTTGATGGCTGCCTTGCTCCATCTAATGAACATGGGTGTAAGTTTCAACAATTTTTCAACCATCATTTAGACTTGATTTTCACACGCAATTGTTCATTTTTTCAATTCAGGGATTGACTCGTCAGACTGTTTGGCAACGAACGCCCGGGACTGAGATTAGCCTTGTCGTTCTCAGAATGCTTAGCATCTGTGTCGCCAGATTCCGAACTTCCGATATGAAAGCTGAGAGCATGTGGATTGCAAAAACTACTGCTCGTGTCGTTACAGACGCAGGGATTGTACCCTTTTGCAAGGAACTTCTTTACTTACTTCGACCAACCTGGAAGGGGTGAGACAAACGTCAAAATACACTAATCAAATACTCGGTCAGCAGATTCTCATAAAATCCTCACGTTTCTCTCAATTCTAGAGGTGAAGAGGAAGAAGAGAAGAGCGGTGTCATAATTCCCAAAACACTCAAACCGGCCCCAGTGTCCAACGTCCCTGACCTCCATCCCTTCTTCTTGAAACAATACGTCAAGGGACACGCGACTGACCTTTTGGAAGAGCTTCCCCTCCTCCTCTCCGAAATGACACTACGGATTCCTTACCAGATAAAGAAAGTGATGCCGCTTGGGACGATGTTCGATGCGGAATGGGAGCAACTCCTCTGTGAGATGCTCCAGAGTCGACATACCCCGTTCGTCCGACGTCAAGCAAGGAAACTGCTCCTGAACATTGCTGGGACAAGAGAGGGATACCATCTCCTGCGAGATCTTTACCACATCAAGTTCCATCTCTCAGCTTTTCAAAAACTGAATGGTGACTCGAAAGGGGCTTGCAAGACGGAGTTCAACTACTCAACACTCGTTTCAATGGTCGAGAATCTGAATACGGTTATTGAAATTGCAAGTCAAAGGTAACATCACCATTTTGATTCTATGCATATTTTGTAACAGCCCAGTTTTTGTGAAATTGAATGTGGGACTTACTTAACATTTGAAACAAAAAATGTAGGCCAGGGAGTTGGCAAACATTCTGCAAATCAGAACCAATTCTGCGGTTCCTGGTGGAAGTGAGCTCAAAGGCAGACGAGAGTTTGACAACGGCCATTCTCACGCTTCTTAAAATTGCAATTGATGGAGTGACATTTGATTCGAAAATGGAGTCATCCATTCTCAAGTTATCGGATGAAGAAAAGGCACAAAAGTCGCTTGCCCATTCTGTAAGTCGTATTTATTGAATCCTTGAATCTGAATTGGAAGTTTGACTTTTTGAAACAAAATCCCAATTCCCACGCGTCATTTTCTTGTCGTAGAATCATATTTTTTTCATTTTATTGCTGTCGACTTGTCTGATTTTTGGACTGTTCGGTTGCAGATAATGGATTCCGTGGAGAAGAAATCCTTTCTGGAGTTTGTCAAAAAGTATCTCCTGGAACATGGAGCCGTTTCATCCCGTTGGCATGCTCACGCTCTCCTCCTCTCACTTTTCCTTTGTTCTGACTCTCCGCATCAACTGAAACTGGTGAATGCACTTTGGGAACTTTGGCCATTTGTTCCAGGTATGATTTCCTCTTCGGTTTGCTTGCTAACCTGAAAATCTAGGTACGTTTGAATTCTTAAAAAATACGTTTTAATTCATTGAATCCTTCAGCTGCTGGATCCCGTGCTGCACAATTTGTCGACATCTTGGGTTACGCCACCCTGAAGAATGATGAAGTGAAAGCTGGAAATGTAAGTTTTATCATCATTTGGATTTCCTTTTCGTTTTAACCAAACTCTCGGATTTTTGACGCATTCCAGCTACGAGATCACGTCCATCGATTGGTTAGTTCGATTGAGGAACAAGGGAGTGCACTATTGGCTCATCCCAATGCTAACATTTACGCCTCTCTCGTCCCCTTTGTCTCTGTTGATGGTTACTATCTCGAGTCCGAGCCCTGCGGTGTCTGCTACAACGTTGACAGAGTCTACACACCTCAGAAGTTGGCCACGGTCAAGGCTGATGGGAAATATACTGCGAATCATCAGTTTATAAAATTGACGACGACCCTGAACATTGTCCGCCTGAGCCTCCGCCTTTCCGATATTAAGAAGGCACGGATGATCAAGAGTATGGGCGTCTACTACTCTCGGAAGAATATCTCGATTGTGGAGCTCAAGAATCACCGGAGTCATTGGCAGTTGGCAAAGAAGGTGAACCTCACGCCGTCACAGGCAGAAGTAAAACTGGACTTTAGTGTTCCCATCACTGCGGCCAATCTTATCCTGGAGTTTAGTGAATTCTACGAGAATAGCAGTGGGAGCTGTGAGACGCTTCAATGCCCACGTTGCTCCGCCTCAGTCCCCGCCTCCCCAGGTGTCTGCTCCAACTGTGGTGAGAACGTGTTTCAGTGTCACAAATGCCGAGCCATCAACTATGACGAGAGGGATCCGTTCCTGTGTCACTCTTGCGGATTTTGCAAATATGCTAAAATGGATATGAGTCTCTTGGCAAAATCCATCGTCGCAGTGGATCCAATTGGTAATTGCTACGTGCCGGAATGTCATTTTCCTGCAAACGACACAAGTATGCTAATTTTCAAAAAAATAATTTCCCCGACAGAAAATGAAGAGGATCACAAGAAAGCAGAGACGGCTGTGAGTTCTTTACTAGAAAAGGCAGATACAACCTACAGGCAAACTCAAATGACCAAAGCAAATCTGGAGGTATGGACCCACCGTTAACTGTTCTCGTTAAGAAACTTATTCATTTCTTATTCCGCAATAGACCATGCTTCAGTCGATTAAGGAGCGGAGATCCATGGCTGGTTTACCGATGGTTGGACTTCCTCCTTTGGGTGGAGCAGGAGCTCAGTCGGCTCAACAGCAACAAGTTTACATCCCACATCACTCACAGCTCCCAGCCAGCTACGCTGCAATTTTGGCTGGCTCGGGAAGTGGAAATAACAATGTGACGCTTGTGAACTTGACAACTGGAGCACAGGCCTCAAGTGGCTTGGCTGCTCATGCCCTTGCGGCACAGGCAGCTGCAAATCCACCTTCAGGAACACCACCGCCCACTCTGCGGAACGTGCAAAGCTTAGCTTACGGCTACGCCATTGATTGCAAAGGATACTACGAGGAGCTCAACAGGCTCATGAGCGTAAGAATAAGTTTTTATTCTTTTTATTTTTATTGACCAAATAACTAACGACTGGAGTAGTTGATTGAAATTTCGCATTGCTTTTTGTATAGCGTGTTGGTGCCTACCGGAAGGAGATGTTGAAACTGGATCCAAGTGCATATCCATTAGATACGTTGGATAATGTCACATGTCGTCGGTGCTATGGATGTATGGCTGCGAGCATTACGCAGTCACTCAAACTCTTACAAGCTCTCATAACCGCTGGAAGTCCACGGGATCCCTTTGATCTTTCCTTCCTTAGCTTCCTGCTACGTCTGTCACAGGCAGCAGGCTCCACTACGCTCAAAGAACAAATTCGAAATGCTCTTTGCTTTTTTGTCAAGGACGATCCATTGGCAACAACTCAGCTCGTTGACATGATCGTGGGAAGAGTGACAAAGGCATTGGACAAGGAGAGCTGGTCAGACTTGAGTTTTGAAACTTCCGAAGAGATCTCGCTCTTGGCGTCTCTCCTTCAAATGTACGACTCCTGTTGGGAAATCAAACTTAGGAGTTTAATGAAAGTCTTTACGCGATCCTTGAAGAGACTCCGGGATCCGCATGGAAGCGAAACTGGACTTTTACCGTGTCTCAAGATTATCCAATCATTTATCAAAGGAGCAGAACAACAATCCGTACATTCATATCTCCTCGATACTTATCCAAATGGGCCCTAACGTTGTTCTATTGTTTTCTGACAGGACAAGGGAGTGAGTCCGTTGAGTCCAGTTGAAGACGTCCGTGTCAATTTGGAAGAGTGGCTCAAAGGAAATCCTGAGGAGTCATTCGAAGCTTGGCGGAAGAGAGTTCCAAAACTAGTGAAAGATACCAAAGGGAAGAAACGGAAGGTTGAAGCAGGAGAGAATCGGAAGTCGTATCTGATGACAAAATATGGACGGGCCTGGCGTGACAAATTTCTACGGCTGGATCCCGCTTCGAGACGACTCGAATTCAACCAGGAATTGGGTTGGATGAAGAAGCTTTTATTCTGCCCAGGATCCATTCAGACACGAACAGTCACTGCTGCTCTTCTCAAAGATCTCGCAGGGATTCCTTCACGGAGACTCAAGGTGAGCATAACCAATAGGCCGCAAACAAATTCAACAACCTCCAAATTTAATTTCAATTTATTTAACAATGTTCCTTTTCTGCAGATAATGGAACTACTGACGGACTTTCTCCAGTGTTTGCCCGAGTATAGTGAATCTTGCCACGAGTTTATGGAACTGTATCGGACTCTTGCTACTCCAGCAGAGTTTTCAGCCTTCCTCAATGCAAAAGGAGCTCTCAATATCGTGTGTGGTTTGTTGGAAGGAGAAATTGAGAAACTGCACCATCGAGAAACCATCACGCTCCATTCGGACCTTTCACAGGGTTTGGCTGTTTGGGAACTTTCAAAACTTTTGGCAACTTTGGCGATTCCTTCCGTTTGTCGATCCAAACGCCGTTCGTTGCTCTCGACGGTCCTAGGGGGTTATCTCGCTCTGAAGCGACTTCGACTTCATCGGACACGCCCAGTGGACGAAGCTCAGGAAATTCTCCTATCTTTACTCGAGGATCAGGTCATTACGAAAGGAACTGAGGAGGAAACCAAAGTGTTCATGTCCGTCTGTGTTGAGACACTGAGGAAATGCCCAAAGGATGATCTGACAACCCCAGTCTTTGTCTTTGAACGACTCTGCTCCTTGATTCTGCACGAGGAGAGCGACGTGGCTGAGTTTTACGTCACGTTGGATAAGGACCCGCAACAAGAAGATTTTCTGCAAGGACGAATGCTTGGGAATCCGTACAAAAGCTCGGACACGGGAATTGGGCCCCTCATGCGAGATATCAAAAATAAAGTTTGCCGAGACTGTGAACTTGTGGCTCTTCTCGAAGATGACAACGGGATGGAACTTCTTGTCAATAATAAAATCATCTCACTGGATCTCCCTGTCAAAGAGGTTAGTAAACTTGTCGCATAATTTTTTTTTTTGTAAACGTGCGGGTTTTAATACCGATTCATCAATTCTTAGGTTTACAAGAGGCTCTGGGTCCCAACAAATGGCCAGCTGGAGCCAATGAGAATTGTCTATCGGATGAGAGGACTCCTGGGAGATGCTACGGAGGAATTTGTTGAAACCTTTGCTGCTCCTTCAGACGGTACGGAAGATGCTGAGACCACATACAAGTTGGCGAACGTGCTCGTTGCTTCCGGTGGTTTGGAAGTTGTCCTGAAGAGTCTGGAAAATGTTCTCGGGGTTCCTTTTGTGGTTTCAAGAGGGAAACCGTTTATTGCTGTCATTCTCAAACTTGTGGGCTACGTTGCAAAAGTCAAGAATGGAAGAGCTGCATTTCTGAGTCCAGAACTAACTTCCGTTCAAACACTTCTTCCGATCCTCCATCTTTGTCTCGAGCATGAGCTCACCTGCATCTCAGGATCATCGGGCGTGATCGTTCTAGCGGACCAACTGCTTGAAGTAAGTCCATCTCTACCTGGATACTTTTGCACCTGAATACTAATCCTTAATATCAAAAGGTACTGGACGTGATTCTTTCGGACGGCTTTGAGCTTGGACTTAATTCAGAGGAAGCCTTTTCAACCTTTGCTCAATCGCGGGGGTCAATTCAGGACATTCGAAAACTCCTCCTCCTCACAGGTTAGACGAATACTCGTGTTGACTACCAAAACTTGCGTAGGTTTACTTGACACTTAATTTAAATCAAAATGTAGACCGCATGAAGGGGAAACCGCAAACGTTGGGAACACTCCTCAAAGTCCTCGGCTGCTTGTCATTTCGAGATAAGGAAAAGATGAACCTGATCTTTGACTACTATGCAGATTCCCTCAACTTTTTCTACTTTGATGAAGATTCAACTCCAGATTCCTCCCTCAAGGTAATAAATAAACCAGGATAGTCAAATACCATTGCCAGCTTGAGATTATTTATAAGTTTCTTTTTCCGTTTTAGCTGGATCAATTCTGTACACTGGTGACAAGTATCCCGATCGGTCCATTCGGTCGCTCATTTAAGGATTTGGCTCTCGAACGCCGTGTGATTGAAGGGTGCTTGGATTACATCCGCCACCGTGCTCCTACGCTCGAGCCTTCACTGGGCCGTCCGGATTCGGATGAATGGAAGGAAATGGTGACTAAACCGTCTCTAAAATACGTTCTCCGTATCCTTGGTGGGTTGGCAACAGATCACGAACCGTCACAAGAAGTCCTTAGTCAACTCATCCCAGTGATTCACCAACTGGAGCAAGTCTCATCTGATGAGCATGTAGGATCTCTGGCGGAGAATGCCCTCGAGGCCTTGCGCTCACACGAAAGGGTACTGGAAAATATTTACTTTCTACTGATTGAGACGACTGTAAAGTCAGTTCGGAACTGCATCATAGTTATTCTTTGGGGTTTTGATTTAGATTTGGAAGGAAGTTGAGAGTGCTCGTCGAGCAACGCGGGAGGAAAAGAAGCGTTTAGCAATGGCAATGCGAACCCGCCAATTGAATGCAATCGGAATGAAGACTAATGAGAAGGGTCAAGTCACTGCGGCCGGGTCAATTCTGTTGGACCAAATGGAAGAACTTGGAGAGGAGACGGGACTCGTGTGTGTCATTTGTCGTGAAGGCTATAAATTCCAACCAACGAAAGCACTTGGAATCTACACTTTCACCAAGCGAATAGTTCTGAATGAAGCCGAGTCATCAAAAGGGCGAAGAACCTACGCCTACTCTACAGTTTCTCATTTCAACGTCGTCCATGTCGATTGTCACATGGCAGCAATTCGGTTAGCAGATTCAATATATTTTTCGTTTGTTTTCACTAAAACTTTTTCACACTAAAAGGTTCAATCAATTCAATTTCATCTCACAGGCTTGCAAGAGGTCGAGATGAATGGGAATCCGCATCTCTACAAAATGGAAATACACGGTGCAATGGACTCATTCCTTTATGGGGACCGCAAGTTCCGGAGTCCGCCTTTGCTGCTTCCCTGGCCCGTCACAATGCTTATTTACAAGGTAAAGATTTTGTTCAAAAATGGGAATGGGCCAAATGAAAGAGGATTCATGTTGAGTTTGTTTGAACAGAGTCAACTGCCCATCGAGATGTTGGATTTTCATCGGGAGTTCAGGACATCAAGAGTCTCTTGATTCGATTTGCTGAGGAGAAATCCTTTCATGAGGATACGGGCGGTGGTGGTCCAGAGTCAAACATGCACCTGATCCCTTACCTTTTCCATACGACCCTATACGTCCTCAACACAACGCGTTTGGCCCAAAAGGAGAGTGCTGCCTTGGATAAATTCTTGGCCCAGGGTCCAAGTAATTGGAAGGAAGATGTTGGGGCCATCGAAGGGCCTTTTTACCAACTTGTAGTCTCCATCATGGTCTACCCACCTGCCAAGTACGTCCCTAAAATATGCCTACAACGGAACCCAACTTATAATTCAACTTATTCCCTTTTTCCTAGATGGGTTGAGAATCGAGTGACTTGGCTCAAACGGATCCTGACGCTTGGAGGAAACCGTTCCAAGCGTATGGCAACTGCTGAGTTTAGTCACTACCGTTCCTGCTTGATTTACTTTGGTCTCATTGACGGACTCTACTCTGTCGTCTTCAAAGTAAATTAATCTGATTAACCATTAAATGAAGGGCATGGTCTACTAAATCCGGATTCTTTCGTAGGATGTCTCTGGGAGTGGTGAGTGGCCCTCCATGGTTGCCGACTACATTCGACGTCATGATGAAGCCCTGCTAAAGTCAACTACGGAGCTCTTGGGAATTTACCAACAGAAGCTTCTCCCAGCAACAAGCCTGGATGAAATGTTTGTGGCTTTGCGAATGGTGGAGGAAGTTGGAGACGTCTCGAAATTTCTGGATACTCTCTGGACTCAAGCAGTCTAAAACCCACAGAACCGTCATTCGAGTGAGAAAAATGTAAGAACAGACCCCATCATCAACCCAACCCTAATCCACTAATTTAACTTGGAAATTCTTTTCGTTCAACAACTTATTAGTTCATTTCATTTCAATTGGAAATTATAGTAGGAAGTGGATCCTACGAATACAAAATTAAAAAAAAAAAAACTTGTGTAATACTAATAAATGTGTGAGAAATTGAAAGGGTAGGAGTTCGTGAAACATTGTTTCCCACCCGCACGGTCACTAGGCAAGTAGAATGGGATATGAGACGGAAATGTGAGTTGGGGCTGCACCTTAATTGGTACTTTTCAGAGGGCTAATTGGGTTTTGGGTGTCATTGTCATGCAGTTTAGGATGGTCGGGAGCTTGGGTTGACGTTTGGATTCGGTGTGCGGGTGCCACTCTACTGAGAAATCATTCTGCTCAACGAGGCATTGCACCTCCGAGTAATGCAATTAATTGTATTGGAAAGAGAGCGGAGACGCACGGAAGCTTCTTCTCCTTTGCCCTTCCACTCCTCAGCATCTTTGCTTCTTCCAATTCATTCCTAGCCTAATTCGGACACAAATTAGGTTGTCTGTCTGTTCTAATTGAATTGAAGTGAGTAGGGTTAGGAGGGTGACAGTTAGAAGTGGACTAAGGATGGGCTTCCGCCGCAGCGTCACTGTGCATGAGGACTTATTTACTCGAGCAAGGCAGCAGCAGAGACGAGGGGCCAGAAAATTCATGAACCTTCTCAGTAATGTAACGACGGCTGGGAAGAGCAGAATGACGACAGTCCCACAACCCCTGACCCTCTGCTGTCTCATTCTCGTCCTCTCACAATCTCTCCAGGATTCCCGTTCCAGTGCACTCAATCTCAGCACGGGCATTGGGTAAGGCAAAAAAAAATTATACATAGCAGCATTTTCCTGGGTCTCCGGCCCCTTGACATGTTCTCCTTTACAGTCAAAGCAGGAGTGGGTATAGCGACAGCCATCACCACCACCATGGAACACCGCACCACGTCATCTCACTCCACGGGCACGGTGGTGGGCACGGTGGGCACGGACATTCCTTCTTTGACATTGCCTTGACAGGCCTTGCTTTCCTCTCATTTGGGATCTTTCTCCTGAATTTACTCCTTAATGCTCTACTGGTAAGGCAACCCTTGGCTCTCGTTAATTAATTAGTACCCATTGCCTCCGGCGTACTCAAGTGGATTCTATTGATGGATATAGGGAGCTGGAATGGCAACAGGTACAGTTCTTCCGACAAACACGGGCACGGGCATCATCACGAACACGGCCGTAACCGTCACGGGCGGAAGGAGTGGGCATCGAGGACGGCGGGACGTCCCGTTTGAGCTCCACTTGGACCCGGTCACGTCAATGGAAGCGTTGGCAGCCTCCGTTCTCAAATCAATTGATGCAATGGTCAATGAGCACGAGTGCCTGCAAAAGGTCTTTTGTGATGGGAGCAAGGAAGCCAAAGTAATTGGTTCAGGCTTTCAGTACATGATGCCTGCTTACAGGTGGGATAACTACTGGAATCAAATAGAATTTAGACTATGGAATAAAGTAATTGAATGTGAATGCCTGATAATCAATTTTGTTGTCTTTTTTCTTTAGTTTGGGTGCATCTTACATTGGAAGAAGGATTGGATTTCATGACTCTTTCTCAGATCACTTGAAAGCGGTTGTATTAGGATTCGGAGAATCTAACTGTAAAGCCCATTTTCCACAATGCTAATAATAAATGTAGGAATTAAGAATAGCTTTGTGATGCTAATTTTATTATCATATCTAAACCCATCTGGAAAAGCATTGCACTTGGACAATAATTATTCGACCCAATGAGTGAGGGGTACAAAATCTGGAAGGGCTTAGACTCTATCCTGAGAATTTGGTTTACATTGGTAGCTTAAGTTCAGACCGTAATAGTAGGATTAGGAATCAGTCTTGCGTGTGTAATTGCTTCCAGAGGTAGGGATAGCGATTTAGAGTGATTGCTCCCACCTGATCCGTTCTGTTGATCACCTGCATGAGCGTTACGTTTGATGCCAAGAAGAACAGGACGAGACTCTTGTCCTCGGAGTGTAGACTCATGAGCTCATTCACACTTGCTAAAAGTTCATCCTGGATAATTGAATTCTCCAGTGAGACCCGTGCATCAAAGTCCGAATGGAGCTTCACATTGGCAGTAAACCAGAGAATTGGATGGAAGACATCCGGGTACATGGAAATGTACGTCCAGTACTGTTTCCGAATATCGTCAACTAAAATAAAGGGAAAAAAAAATAAAAAATAAAAACCCGGACACTGTATCGGGCGGGCGACAACATCAATATACAGTTCATGTTCATACGTACAGTCTTGCCCATACGTAGCCCGCATGAATGGCGTCTCCAACAAAGTCCCTTCAACATTCTTCAAGAATTCCTGAGTAAAATCCATGATACTAGAAGGGAATAGGTTCAATTACAAGCACATTTATTTGTATTGTACTAATAAGTTTCAGCTTCGAATTCAAACAACTAGACCATAAACGTCATTTTTCTAGTTTTGGTACTTGTACCATAGAAATGTATACAAGAGTATTCATGGAGTTAGGGTTGAAATACTTACCGGGAGTGGCGATTACAGTAGTCAAACTATAGTAAGAGGTGAAATGAAATGTTATCAAATCACTTTTGAATTCATGGGAATCTCACGGCAATTCTAAACTAAAGGAATTTACCATTTGACAGAGTAGCTTCAAGAGGATCTGAAATGTGTGGCTATTCTTCACACAAAGAGGCACAAGACTTCCCGGGTTCCAAGCCTTGATGGCCTCTACGAGCGACATTTCCAAACATTCTGGATACTTGTCCAAGAGGAGATGAATGACGATGGTTTCTGAGAAATCGTTCTTACCTAGAATAAAATGAAACAGGGTGAATTAGTAAACATATTGGTGCATTGATAAACTCTTGATAAAAATCTTGTTTCATACTCTCGACGTGACATGACCAGACGTAGCCGTAGAAGCCCTTAACATTTGCCTCATCTTCAGGATCAAACTGGATATTGGCGATTCTTTTGAAGATGTCACTAAAAATTCTCATGAGATCCTTCACTTCAGTGGGTCCGATTATGTTCCGTTGCTGTTGCGGTCCAAGTGCCCGCATCCGCGCAACTGTAATTAAAACCACCAGAATAGTCACCTTACATAAATCCGTTTTTAAGTTATTAGATATTTAAACACTTCCGTTTTAAAATAATAGTGAACCAACCTCCAGCCCTTGTAATTTCAGGCATTCTTGTAGCTTCTTGAATGTATTCCAGGATTTGTCTTCCCGTCAGTAGTAATTTATAAGGCGGTGTCTTTAAGGAAGTGGCCATTGTTTCCAGTTGATGTGGGATGAGTACTTCCATTGGCACTTTCCGGACCCACGGATCGGTTGAGCGCATTTCGTGGGACTCGTTCGAAAGCTCCTTGAGAGCAGCATCCGTTGCTTCTGTTGTTGACTGTTGCCTGGATTGTGCTTGCCCTTCCTCCGACTGTTCTGGCTGTGTTGAATCCATTGTCCAATTCCGACCTTCCCCGGCCGCGGTACACGCGACGCAAGAGGGAGCACTCACTCTAGAGGAATCCAAAGCTTATTTGATTAACTTGGGTCAGCATTCAGCATGCAGAAGTTGTGCAGTGACCGTGGCTGTGTCCTATCTCCGCCTTGTCAGTTCCAAAGGAATTGATAGCCGCTCAAATGAATTGAGGTGGAATTTGAATCAAATAAAATAAATCAAATAAATCATCAAAAGCAAATTGTTAACTTCCATTCAGCAGCGGCGTCACTAAATGCTACCAACACTTTTCAGATTAACACATCAGAAATCATGCAGAGATGGGTAAGGTTGCAACCAACGTTTCTTCTTTCCACATTCGATTCGATTGACGTTTTATTGAGCATTTTTAATCCTCGGATAAAGGATACCAAAATCAAGTATTTTAAGTAATTTTAACAAATTTTGGTGGAAAATTGTCGCTTTCAGCTCATTAATCAATTCCCAGGTCTGTAGGAGGTGTTGAACTGAGAGCTCAAATGTAAACAAGATTCGCTCTCTGGTTCTACTGCGCCTGGTTTGAACCATTTTTCAGAAC
>Ga0194135_10001093_pt1 | contig 15936 bp, 19 predicted proteins | sample LitLau_LLRF_2013_FD_134024 | JGI IMG/M metagenome (GOLD analysis project Ga0194135, IMG submission 134024) | Freshwater sediment microbial communities in response to fracking from North America - Little Laurel Run_MetaG_LLRF_2013 (version 2) | ecosystem: Environmental > Aquatic > Freshwater >...
ATTTACGAGTTGTTTTGTCAGGTGAGTATTCAAAAACAAACTAAAAGGGTACTGGGAGTATTAATGGAATAAATGAGGAGATGGAGAGGAGTGTGATAATGTTGTATTAATGTCGGGACTACCTAATTATTATTTCCAAGGCTGGACCAATTCAATGCATTCGACTTCCAAAAAGTCCGGACGGAGTGGGTCACAAAGGGTACTGCTTCGTTACCTTCCAACATGAGTCATCGGTGCCGTACGCGATTAATGTGATGGAGGGAACGACGCTCTTTGGGAAGAAACTTAAATTACAACCTCGGCCTGGGTCCATTCATCGCAAGGTAAAGGTCATTAATGTTAATTACAATAGTGGATTCTGATAATCGAGAATGAGTTGACGGAGATAAGACCTCTCGACTGCATCAGGGGCTCACACACTTGCTGGTTTTGGCGTGCAGATTTTTGGTCGTGGTAGTGTGTGAATAGTTGTCCAAATAATCTTTTATGTTACTACTGATCGTTCGTTATTATTAATTTCGATGAATTTTACAAGTTACTAATTGAAAAAGTACAAAAATAATTTAAACTTAAAATCTTGGTAAAGGATGTTGATTGTATACAAAGGAAGAGGTTCATCGTGTGTAAAGCTATTAGTAAGCAGGTACGTCATGAGGCAAGTCCTTCGTCAGCAGGTCACACTCCCAGTTGCGAAAATATCAAAAATGTGTAGCTGTATGGAAGTACGTGCGTGGTTATTTATTAACGGGGTGTGTGTGGTTTTGCAGTTGATGGATCAGAAGAAAGCGGAGTTGCAGCAGCAACACAACAACGGAGGCGGAGGATCTCTTCACCAGCCTCCAGTTCCTCCTCCTCCGCAGCAACAAATGCAGCAGCAGCCTCCGCCGCCGCAGCAGCAATGGTTTGCTCATCCTCAACTGGCTCAAGTCCCACCTAATATGTTTCTGTACCAAAACCAACTATATCAGTCCTTCAGTCCGAATCCCAACTTGAATATGAACGTCATGGCCATTCCGCTCCAACCTTCGCCAATGCCGGCAACGCATGGGTTTGTCCAAGTCCCAATGCAGCAGCAGCAGCAACCGCAGCCTCAGCCAACTCCCCCCTCGATGCAGCAGCAGCAACAACAACAACAAGGTCCTCGCTATGGGGGAGCTCCGCCTCCTCAACGTGGAACTCCCGTAGGACTTCAAAATGGGTACGGAGGAGGAGGAGGGGGTGGCGGTGGCGCCCCTCCCCCACAACAACAACAACCTCCTCCTCCACAATACGGAGGCCAACCTATGAGATCAGCGACTAGTCCTCAGCTCCAGCCTAGTCATTACAACAACCACCACCAGCAACCGCACCATCAGCAGCAGATGAACGGCGGTGGTGGTGGTGGCGGGTATCAAAGACCCTACAGAGGATCGAGACCCCAACGAAACGGCTATGCAAACAATAACGGGTCGATTGCAAACAACAATTCGCAAAGAATGTCCTCGTATCACCATCAGCAGCAGCAGCAGCAACAACAGCAACAGCATGTGAGGATGGGTGGACCTCCCCCACCACCTCAACAACAAGGCCCTCCTCAGCAAGGAGGAGGATACATAATCCAGTATCCAGGGCAAACGGTGCAACTAGTCCAGCAGTCTCCTCATCCTCCACCTCATCACGGCCACCACCAAGGACAGCAGCAAGGGACAGGAGGGGACTTCAGGAGAGGCGGTGGTGGTCACCCGCCTCCGCCGCACCACCCTCCGTCAGCGCAGGGACTTCCTCCTGGAGCCATTCCTGGCGGTCCTAACTTCGTAGGGAATCCTGCAGCGGTTCCTAATGGATATCCGAATGTCCATGTATACCACTATTAGTCTAAAATAATATAATTATTATGGCAGTAATTATTCGTTAATTATTGTTGTTACATACGTGGTTAATTATTATACTCTTAGTGGTGGTAATAGAGAGTTGTGAAGGTGGAAAACGTGTAAAAAGGAGAGAAGGTGAAGGAAGAAGTGGCGGTGGTAGGGAACACAAAAACATGATACACTACTACAGGACACACACATTCAACAAGCCAACAATTAATGAACTCATTCAGTCAGTCATCTTGAGGATCTCAAATATTAATGAATTTTAAAACGAGTGTGAGAACGAAAAAAACGCGTCTGTTCTTAGAACAACTCTATCTCTGTCTCTGTGTCTGATCTATAATTACTAAAGTAGGATTTTTTCTTGAGGATACAAAAAAGCTAATGATCGCTTACAAATAAGACAATGAAAACGGTGTCTCTCCATGAGAAGACTTAAACAAACAAACTCTGAATTTTGTAACGTTTGAAACCCAGTTACTCTCTCTTTTGAAAGACATAGGAAGTACGTGAAGGACTAAATTCTCTGTTGGATGGATAGGTGCTTATAATATTATTATGGGTTAGGTTTCATGCAATCTCATTATTACATTGCTTAGATAATTGTTTGGTTTACACTTTCATCATCGTGAGTCTTCTTAAGGTCTCTCTCAGGGCGTATGTAAGCTCAGAAGAAGTTATTGTTCGGTGAGCAGGAGTAGTGAGCACTGTTTTTTACTGTTTGACATCGTGCAGAGTAAACCAAACAAACATGTCACACACATCACATCTATAGTCCTGAATGTGCCCTTAACTTTCAACGAATTAATATGACTGAACAAATGAATTTGAAAGGAAAACTTTCGTGAAAAGATCTTTGAGGAGTCTCATGTAATATCTTATCGTATTAACCTCTCACGAACAGCAATAATGATTCCAATACAAAACAAGTGACATACACACAGATACACACAAAAGTTGACATTTATTCTTCTTAGATGGTTTTTAAAGGCGGTTGAATTCGGGTTGTTGAAAATCGGGTGTTTCTATTGTAAAAATCGGTCAAAAAGTATTCTGAAGTGATGTTCACTATTATGATATATTCATGTCTCTAGCCTTAAAATCAGTTACGTCTTGTTAGTGTTAGGGTCACCACCAGCGAATATGTTTTTGTATTTAGCTTATTACTCCTCCACACATTTGGTGTTAAAAAATAACTTAGGCCTTGTTACAAAAAAAACGAAAAACTTTTATATAGCCGTAGTGGAGAGATACGGAAGAGAGGAACCAATTCATTGATTCGTATGCACACGCCAGAAACAGACTGCTGCAAAACGCGTCTCTGTCTTCGAAAATGAAAAGCTCAGCTCAAGTACTTTTGTTTGAAGTGAGGATTAATCTGTGACAATGAGACAGAAGAAGACTTCAAGTGTTCCGATTCCATTAATAATTTATTACTTTCCATGAGTGTATAACTTTTCTTACAAAATGCTGAGGCTTTTTGTAGTACAAAAACAAGTATGAAAAGCTGTGCGGGTGTGAACATCTCAGAGATGTAAAATGAATTGTGCCCACTTAGCGTTCACACAATTTCCCTTGTGTTGTTTATCGATCAATTTTGAAACTTCTTAAAAACCTAAGTACACGTGATGGTACGATTTATTATTGTAATGTGTGGACAGAATTGAATACGACCGAACTGACGAAAAAGAATTAAGTCTGTACCTAAAACATTCTTAGAAATTGAACCTTAGAGTGTGTTCTATTTTGTATATTTCATTGTTCTCTCTTCTATCTCATTGTTAGTCTCTCACATACACAAGTTTCAGTTTATTTCCACCGGAAACAATAATAAAACGTGTTCTTTTAATGTGATCTCCAAACCTAGAGTCTGAATTCATAGCCAAAAGGAATGACAATTTATGTGCATGATTATTGTTGCTTGTGTGTTGCATGAACATTCTCTTGATTTAATGCTTTATCCGTTTGTACTAATTTGCGGTCTTTTGTTTTAACAGGCTTCTCCTCGGGATAAGGGGAAGTGATGAATCCGTGTGAAGTGAACCAAAAAAATTATTCAGAAATTCAAAATCAAACAAACTGCAGAAAGAAAATTTCATTCATCAATAATACCAGTAACACAATAATATGCTTACAACTATTCGGCTTTTATATTCATACGAGTAGGCGAGGTTTTATCAAGACTTGAGATTGGCATACAGAGTCCCGTGTGTTTTTTCAACATGATCATCATTGGCACAAATGGGTTTCACATGCAAGCGAAACACTTTCTGGATTGGGTATGTTCTTGGTACTGGTCGTACTGTTGGTGGATCAATTGAATTTGGAATAAGGTGGTGAAGTTCTTTTGCTGGAGAGCACAGGTGCTAGTGTACAACTTCAAGGTACTTCTATATTTTAATAAATTAAAACCGGATTAAATTAAAGTAACTATTTGATCCGATCGTATTTTTTAGACCAATCTCTGTGTAACTTTAAGTGGCAAAATGATAGTTTCGTCTAAAATGTTGCGTGGAGTTTCGTCAAGTACGGCCAGAAATGTAAGTTAAAAGTGAAATATTTTACTTTTGCCTTAAGGCCTTTAAATGCGATTCTAAATCCGATTAATAATGGGAATCTTTATCATGCGATTTCTCCTCTTTTTCCTTACTATTATCTTGTTACGGAAATCTTGGCTTATGCATCACCTACTGAATATCAAAAATCTATCTGTAACTGGAATCTGATTATCGTGAAATCACAGTATGCCACTTGGAAGGTGAGATAGGAACTGAATTAGGCTGTAATATGGTGTCATTTAGGTGTTGGTTAGTAGCAGAGGCTATTAGATCGATTTAATTGTATAATGATTTTAATTTACTTGATTTCTTTAGCTATGGTCATCCACATCCCAGAAGGCCTTCTCCACTGAAGCTACGTTTGAAACCAAACCATTTAAGTTGCATAAACTTGACTCGGGTCCATCAACAACCGTGACCGTCACCAGGGATGAAGCTATCAAAATGTATGACTATAACTATACATTTTTATTGATTATTATGTAGAACTCCTTTAAACTAATCTCACTGCTAGTCTTACTCTTGAAAACTTATCAGTGTCCTTTGATTTAGGTACACTGATATGCAAATGGTGCGACGAATGGAAACTACTGCCGCTAATTTGTACAAGGAAAAAGCGATTCGAGGATTTTGTCACTTATATTCTGGTCAAGAAGCGTGTGCCGTTGGCATGATGGCGTCATTAACTAGCGTTGACTCTGTGATAACTGCCTATCGGTAATAAAAAATGTTCATAGCGTACCTATTTATAAGAGTTTTTATGATCCAAGTAATTTACATTTTAATTGAAATCTCAGGGCCCACGGCTGGACATATCTGATGGGTGTATCAGCATACGGTGTACTTGCCGAACTTCTAGGTCGCCGAGGTGGTTGTGCGAGAGGCAAAGGAGGTTCTATGCACATGTACTCTAAGAACTTTTATGGTGGAAACGGCATAGTGGGAGCTCAGGTAATTCAAAACTTGCAGTAGAAATTCGTGCTCAAAATGCCGGATGTCTATATTAAAACATCTTTTTTGTGCAGGTACCTCTAGGTGCGGGTTTAGGTTTTGCGCATAAGTACAAAGGAGATGGAGGAGTAAATGTTGCTTTGTATGGCGACGGGGCTGCTAATCAAGGACAAGTTTTTGAGGTAAAAGACTAGGACAACCGATTTATTGAAGTTATTTAGAAAACATCTAATACTACCTTGATCTTGTTTTTGTTGGATTAGGCGTACAATATGGCTAAACTTTGGAACCTTCCGTGTATCTTTGTTTGTGAAAATAATGGTTATGGAATGGGTACTTCCGCCGAGCGAGCCTCTGCTAATGTGAATTATTACCAGCGTGGAGAATATGTTCCTGGAATTTGGGTACTGAGACTCATGCATTGTCAACGCCAAAATGATGCAATTGCGCTTGAATTTTTGAGAATCATTTCCCTATGTATTGTACTAGGTTGATGGAATGGATGTTTTAGCTGTGAAGGAAGCAACGAGATTCGCAAGGAAAATGTGTACCGATGGACAAGGTCCGATTGTTTTAGAAACAGCTACGTACAGATATCACGGTCACTCCATGTCTGACCCCGGAACATCGTACAGAACTCGAGATGAAATTCAAGAAGTTCGACAAAGCAGAGACCCTATTACGTCATTTAAAGAAAAGATAACTCAAGCGAATCTCGCCTCTGCCGAAGAACTTAAGGTAATTTAAGGCTTAAGACTCTTCATCTTACTTTCTCTAACTTTTGGTTTTTCTCGAAGGAAATCGATACTAAAGTTAGACAAGATATTGACAAAGCAGCTAAGGAAGCCAAAGCAGACTCGGAAATAAGCTTAGAAGAACTAGCAGCCGACATCTACTCTGTAAATCTGGAGTCTCAAATCCGTGGTTTAGTTTCAGGGGATACCATCAAACACCCTTACATTGGACCTGCGGTCAACAAGTAATTATCGTGCTAGGCTGAACTTAAATATAAAATTTGTGACACCTAGAACAGTAGTAGAGTACCACGAACATGACAAGCCAAGTGTAAGCTTTAATAAGAAACCAGTCAAATAAAAAAAGAGCATTTATCTACGTAAATCGTGAGTGGGTTATTCCCTTTCCTATGAACTACCGTTTTAACTTCTAGTTTCAAATTTCATCATGCGTTTCTGAAGAAATTATTCGTACATATGCAATTGACAGTAGTATGTTTATTCGCTTAATACAAGGATTTGTACATTTTCATTAATTTTTTATCATCATTAGTTATACAGCTGGCCAGATTGGAGTGTCTAGTTCAATTCGTATCCGAAGTAGTAGTAGTTGTCGTCGTCCTTTCCTCCACCTTTAAAGACTTTAAAACAAGCTAAGTTTCAGACTCAAGCCGTACTAGTTACCAACAACGCGTTAATAATGACGTTCGAAGCTAATCTGTAAAAAACTTACTCAAGTTTGTCCAGTGAGTCGTCAGAATCAGAATCAGATTCGTCAGAGTTCCTCTTGCTGGGTGTCTCAGGCTGGAACGTGTCTTTCTTCTCCAACCAAATTTTGATGCACTGATCTGCTTCTCGAAGGAGTCCCACGTTCGCCTTATTCCCACACTTCAAAGCATATTCTTCTCCCTTCGCAAAGTACAGCATTGCCTTCTCAAACTGTTTCAATTTGACTGGAAAGATAAGCATGATTATAAGTCAATTAGAACGAACTTATGTAGATCTATACTTTTAGCTTTACATACTTTCGCATTGTCCCATTAGTATTGCCGCATTCATTGCCCAAATGTGATCATCTATCTTGATGGCTTCTTCCAGTGACTGAATTCCATAGAACTTGGATAAATCAAATTTATTTGTTTCTGGAAGCAACGACACATGTTGAGTAATATTGTTCAATACACGACCATCAATATCAGTCAAAATTAATCAAAAATTCCATACCATAATAACAACGGGCAATCTCATGGAACAAATAGGCCCTTTCCACAGGGGTCTTTGCGACTGCCAGTCGAGTATCCCAAACCTCTGCTGCTTCTGTGTACGCACCTCTCATGGCATGGCTTCTTCCCAGATAATCCAAAGCTCTGGATTTTGTCTCATGCATCTTACTGAAAGTGGAAATTTAATGCATTAATAATATAGGGAAGATATATACGCTTAATCACTTTAGCAAATTTAGACGCTGTCTCGTACTTGTCATTAGCTACATCGAATTCTTCTTGGAAAGTTCGGGCAGCCTCTTCAAACTCCTTCAGTTTCAGCAAGGCCAGTCCCTTGTACTGAAGAATCTCTGTCAAAAATTCGGCTTTACGAGGGAGCAGTCGATTGGTTATCTCCTTGATTTGTCGAATCGCTCGTTCGCATTCCAGTTGACAATCCTTAGCTCGACCAATTTTCAATGCTGCAACATTCATTCAGTTCAGAGAGTTTTTGAAACTTTTGCAGAAGTTGTGAAAAATATTTTATGAGTGAACAATATTCATTACCGTGCTCAATTTGAGTTATATTCTTCAGTACAGCGCCTTGAGCGGCATCCATTTTGATTTTTCGACAAGCTTCCATACGCTCCATTTCTTGCTTTTCATATTGTAACACCATCTGAAAATGAAGAATAATGTCAGAGTTAGCTGAGCTGATGATGAGTTAGCGCGTCTCATCATCGTCTGAGTAATCATTGAAGTTAAATACTGCTTACATCATTGTTGAAGTTCAATCCAACTTTCCTGGCGTACATGGGATTCTGTTGACGCCAGAAGTGTTCACGAATCTCGATGTAATTCAACGCTTCTTTTGCCTGATTTCTTAGAAGTCCAGAACCACTTTGTTGGTTTCCAGCAATGTCTGTAATTCAAGTGAAGTTATAGAGCACCTGTTGATGGAGGATTTCTTCTTTCAAGTATATCGTATCTACAAACCTGGTCGTTTCAAGAACTTAGCCAGGTAATCCTTGTCCTGTTGAAGGACACCGAGGATTTCTCTGTCTACCCACCGAGATCGAGCGATTGAACCTCTTTTCTTAGAACGTGTTGCTTGTCTCTTCTTCCATTCTTGCTCCTTATCGGTTGCCAGAATGCAGCAATGCTCAGTATTTCCTGAGCAAAAATAACCCAATTAGATTCTTCGTTTTGCGCATTTATCCCTCAACTAATAATGATTAAATCATATTTACCTGCGAGAAGAGCTTCCATCTCGTCAATTTTCGGCAAGATCGTGTCTAAATCTTCAATCTGTGTGGCTTGGCGATCTGATAAAAAACATTTTCATATTAGAGAATATAATAAAGTAATTAATTAGGCATTTGTTTCATATTGAGATTACAGTACCTCCAATAGCTCGTCGAATTGCATCTTGGGCCTTATTGATCCCAACTCGAAACTCTTCTTTGTCTCTCCTAGCTCGAAAGCCTCGGTGGAAAGCAATCAACGCTTGTTCGAATTGCCCCAAGTTAAATAAAGCCTCAGCAAACTGATACAGACCTTGGATGTACGTGTCTTCGGAGTCAAAGGAAGCCTCAGCATCCTTCAAAGCTGCTGCAGCGTCACCCAACTTCAAATGACACTGACTACGTGCAACCAGTGCTGATTTATTTTTGTTCTTGAGTTCCAACGCCTGAAAAGTCACACAAATTAGAATGAAATTCCTCAAGTCTATTTCCGAAGCTGCAAACATGTAATCATGTAAATTTACTTACTCTGTCGAAGCAAAAGAGAGCTTTGCGGTAATGCCCTGCTCGAAAATGAATGCCCCCTTCGTCCATGAATGAGGTGAAAGTCGACTTCGGAATTGGGCATTTGTACTTGTACTTCTTCTTGTTCTTGCTCCTCCTGTCCATCTTGAGCGGTGGGAGTGGTGACTTGTACTGACGAGTCCTTAGAGGTACAAAATTGAAAAATCGACACCTGAAAACGGAGAATCTTTCTGCGGGAGCTCCTGCAAAAGCTCCTGTAAATTGTGATGGATGACCAAGCGATTTTGGAGCTTTGGGCATCACATTCGCATTTCTACGGCAAAGTTGTCATGTCCACCTCATCTTCATCTCTCGATATCTTGAGGACTGGTGAGCAGCCCATAAAAAATATAAAATGCTTTTATAAATTCTCGGAAAAGGAACTTGTAGGTCGGGAGCTCTCATATTATCCAGTATATATCTTGACAATCCTTTCAGTTTCTTACTCATTGGGTTATCCAAGTCTGCAGCTGATGGTCAGTTGTACAATCCAGAAAATTCTACAATAAAACGACGACTAACTGTCCCACCTGTTTCATGCTTTAGGTTCTTATTTTCTGTCTCTAAAATGGGGCCTGTAGTCTCAGCCTTGCAATGTATGAACAGGATTCTTTTCAGTGGATCAGCACTGCTTTATGAAGAAGAACCAATTGTTTTCATGAGAATGGATGATTACGCTATTACAGGTGAGCTTTATTAGTAGCTTACTATGTAAAAGATAAATTAGCGTATCATTCGCCTTTCTTGTTAAATGTTGTCGTCAGGCTATCTGAGGGACGGAATAGCGAACCGATGGACTCAGGGTCTCAACACGATGATTTTCTTGGGCCTCAACACTCGAAGACTCCTATGGTCTCTAGTCCAAAAACGGATGGATCGAACCGAAGACAGCTTAAAATACACAAATTCCGACTTAGCAGCCCTGAAAGTAAGATTTTCGAATTGGGACGACAAACGGATATTTCAGGTTCATGATTTGTTCCAAGCCTTTGAAGTCGATGGAGATGGGTTGATCGAAATTGGTGAAATGTGTGATCAAAAATGCTTTCATTATATAAATACCTTCTAAAGCTTTCAATTGTTTCACCTGGAACTGTTGTGTCTGATAAATTTCGCAGGAGCGTAGGTCTAGATAATTTGGGCGATAAGACAACTCTGAAGGATCGGATTCTACAGCTCTGCAGTGGAGATGAGGATGGAACTGGCAGCATTGACTTTGAAGAGTTTCTCCAAGTAATTACTACCATTTCCTCATTTTCAAGTCTAACTTTATCTCTGCAAAGTAATTCAAATGCTGTACTAACTAAGGCTACTCCTGTTTCTTGACAGATTCTCTACCACCAACAGGAGGTCCAGCATTCTGAGACACCCCTTGCCAAAGCTTTTGTTAATGTGAACAACGATGTCAAGTTCATTCGATGGATGAGCACTGTCCAGCAGATTCGATCTGGGTTTTTGTAACAATATTTGTGACACGAGTTCCCTCGAGTTTTGTACACGAGATTTGTGTTACGATTGTTACGAATAAAACATAGTTTATTTGTCTCAAACATTATTTAAGTCGTCACGTTTGAAAGTAAATTTATTATTATTGTTGCGTAAACTATCACAGGTTGTTTTAACAAAGGTACATTTTTGTGTCTTGTTGGTATGTAGAGTCGCCTTTTTCAACACATCTTCTGAGAACATTGAGTAGTAATGAATCTCCACTGGTTTGTTAAATCGTAGCTTGGAATTTAGATTTGTAGGCCTGCAATTGCAATATATATACATATTTAAAATAACATGGACTGAAACAAGTGAAATACAGTTATAGTTATGAGGGAGGCTGCGTTCCTGAAACATTTTACTTACCATCGAAGCAGTTCTTTTGAGTTGCATGTGACTTGACTTTCCCGTGTGTCGAGCCATTGATGATAAGATGCTGTCAGAATTTTTTAGTAAAATGTGTGGATGATCATACTCCTGAAATATATTTGAATAAATTTTAGCTTATCGAATTACAACTGATCCTGCAGCTAACACAATAAGAAGGATACGCTTCAACATACCTGCAGACATCCGCTTTCAAGTACCAAAATTTTGTCGCAATCCATAACACTATTCAGTCTATGAGCAATTGTGATTATTGTACAGCCGGCAAATTTGTCACGAATTGTTGTTTGGATGAAAGCATCCGTACTGTAGATAAGGAGATACAGAGTTAAAGTGGAAATTTGAGATGCATAGCTGAATAGTAATTGAACTTACCTTGGATCGACATTTGCAGTGGCTTCGTCCATAACGATGATCTTGTTCTTCCGGAGTATCGCTCTAGCTAGGCACACAAGTTGTCTCTGTCCGAGACTAAAGTTGCTGCCTCCATCGTTGACAATTTCGTCTAACGCGTCAACTGCTCCCTCGAGATGAACTTCTTTTATGACTTGCCACAATTCGTTGTCGTCGAATTGACCGAAAGGATCCAAATTGTATCTGACAGTTCCAGAGAACAAAACTGGGTCTTGAGGGATTATCGATATGTTTCGTCTCAAATCATGAAGTCCTATGTCTCGTATTCGGACGCCGTCTATGTAAATATCTCCAGTAGGCTCCGTGAGTCTGAAGAGAGCTGTAATGATGGAACTCTTCCCTGCTCCAGTTCTTCCGACGATTCCAATTTTTTCTTTCGGGAGAACGTGAAACGAAAGTTCTTGCAGAACTTCCTTATCGTCGTAAGCCAGAGATACTTTCTCAAACTGAATCTCTCCTTCTTCCGGCCAAGTCGCATGAGGTTTTTGTTCTAATGGACAATTTGTGACAATGGATTTCATAAAGAAGAATGTATTATGTAATATTACTTATTGGTTGCAATTCAAATTACTTGGCTCTGACTCCAACTGAGCTTCAGGTTCTACTTTGATGTATTCCAAACACCTTTCAACTGAAGTCATGAGATTTTCCATCTCTGCACTTTGTCGCATTCCCCATTGAAATTTAAAGGTGACACTGAGAACTGATGAAATAGCCAGGCCTACGTAACCGCTGGAAGTAGCTGAAGGAAACAAGAGTTACACAAATTATTTACCGACCCACAAACGCACGTGTATCAGATATAAACACGTCGGTTCTTAAATTACTGTGCGTAATGAAGAGAAAACTGAAGGTAACAATGGCCAAAAAGGTGACGGAGATCATTTCCAGCCAAATTCCAAACCATCTATTCGAGGATATGAATAGAAACCAAGCAGCTGAATGAATATCCTGCATTAAAAAGTCCCAAATCGCTCATTATTATACAATATAAATACGAGAATGACGAGAAATGTATTTGCATGCATGAATCGTGGTCAAGTTTCCTCTGACCTGATGTGCATCAAACTGATGAGTCAGTATTCGTTGGGTCCTTAGAGCTCGAATAGTTGTCAGCCCTTGAATGGACGCTGTCATATGAGTAAACAGGGGACTTCGGGCTGCAAATTGTTTTTAAAAATGAGTGCATTTCCTACAGGATACTTGTTTACGCGTGACCTTCATAATATCATTAAAGTTAAAATGTACTTATTGCTTCGATTCTTTTGACGTCTCTTGCAGTTTGAATGTAATATCTTCTGATGATCCACAACGAAACCACGAGTAGTGTACTCGGTACAATCACGTACAAGTTTGACAGAATAACGACAAATATAACACCTAACATGACTAGAAGAATCGTGATAACGTCAAAACAGGCCGAAGGTAAAGATTCGTCCATTGAACACAAGTCTTTTGTAAAGCGATTCATAACTCTGCCAGAGGGGTTTTCGTCGTAAAACTTGACTGGAGCTCTCACGAGACTCCCGAACATTTTGTTATGAACATTAATACTGATTCGCATGCAATAGCGAAAGAAGTAGGCACAGTTGATATTCGTGGCAAATGCGATGACCACCACGAGAACGCTGTAGACTAAAATGTAAAACTGCTTCTGCGAGACAATTGAGCTAATCTCTTTGTATTCGGGTATTTCAGTTATATTGCTTGTGAAATGTTGGTCAGGATATTCTTCTTCAATTGGTCGAGTCATGCCTTCAATTTTCTCTTCATAGTCAGTCCTGCAAAAACCGATCAATAAGTGTTATTGTTATAATTGGGATGAGGTAATTACCAAATTGATTAATTGACGCTTACCAAATAGCAAGCCACCAATCTGAGGCAGAGTAAAGGATTTGAGAGAGCACGAAACCGACAAAAACCATGATCATTCCACACAAGGAATCTCCAGAACGGTAGTACTCCCAGTATGTCTTTAAGGAAACACTTCCAGACGCCATTTTCTCAACCTGAGACTCTTGTTGCTCTTCTTCTTTCTTGATCTCGTTTTCCATCTGTACAGGTTAAACGTTAACGTCAGATGTCAAAGAAGTTTTGTGTCAGTGTTTTAAATAGCAGCTATAACTCACAGTCTCTCGTTTTGTGATACTTGCTTTTCGGTACAAATCCACTTCAGACTCACTGGAAATTAGCTTCACAAAGTCCACGCCTCTTTCGACGAGCTCCGTGTAAGTTCCTTGATCGAGAATGCCCCCCTGAATCCATAATATATTATTTAATGTCAAAAGAGACAGATTTGTGTGATGATAGCATTGGTTTTCGATAAATACCTTATCCATTACTATAACGTGATCGGCTTGAGGAAGATATTGAAGTTGGTGAGTCACTAATATCCTCAACGATCCATTCAAGTACTTCTTGATACATTTGTCAAAGATATGTCGGCTGACTCTCGAGTCAACTGCACTCAAAGGGTCATCTAACAGATAAATGTCAGCTTCTTGATATAACGCTCTGGCAAGGTTGACTCTCGCCTTTTGACCTCCACTTAAAGTAATTCCTCGCTCCCCTACAATTGTACTATCTCGTTGAGGCAGCTGCATAAAGTCATTTTCCAAGGCACACGCAGAAATAATCCCTTCGTAGAGCAACTCGTCGTATTCTTTCCCAAAGAGAATGTTTTGGCGAACTGACCCAGAAAATATCCACGGTTCTTGGCACGAGTAGGCCAGTTTTCCTTTCATGAAACACTTCCCGGAAGAAATCGGCAGTTCTTGCAGAAGGGCCTGAAGAATTGATGACTGGAATCAAAAGAGATTATGAACTAGCAATCTGAATTGGTAACGAAGTATTAAAAGTATCTTTAACAAAGCACACACCTTTCCTCCCCCGACACAGCCAACAATCATGGTTAACTTATTTCCAGTCAGATTCATTGTCACTCGGTGCAAATTGAATTTGTCACCACTCCAACTAAAAAAGACAAAGTTTATTGATAAGCCAACCTCCATGAACTATTATTATTTTTTAATTACAATCACTATTTCCTTACGTTGCAGAGACATTTTCCATCTTTACATACGGCTCATTAAATTTCTCCTCATCTATTAAGTCAGAATTAATTGGCAGGATTTCAACATTCCTATTAAGCCTTTGTTCATCCTGGAGAAGAAACTTTTCAATTCTTTTGACAGCGACGATAAGCTCCCCGCAACCAGCTGCAGCGGATGGCAGCGTTGAAATCATGTTTATTATGATAACATCGAAAATTGAGACAGCATAAAAGATTTTGTCCGCTGAGAGAGTGTGACCAACGAGAACGTAAGCGAGGAAAGTTAAGTAAGGAACAAGTTTCTTGGACGAAAGGGAGAGTGAAAAGTAAAAGGATCGTAGGTAGGCGCGTTGGCGAAGGACTTTTACTTCGTCTCTGGAATATACAACGAAAGAAAAACCATTGACTATAAATATTGTGAATGAAATTGAAAGCCATTTCGTGACTAAACATAATCGACGACTGAGACTTTGATTTACCTTCTAATTTGATTGATTAAAGAAGAGAAAGGCATTTCCCACGCGTACATTTTTATCACTCTTATGGCCATTATTATTTCATTCATCACTCGTCCTCTTTCATCGGCTTTTGTAGCTATTTTGGACCTCAGAACTCTAGACAAGCTTCCTATGTAATCTGCATAAAAGAGTGCATAAGACGAGGTGAGTCAGAAGAGCATGAATAGAAACATAAATTATGACAGCAAACTGTCATAATCAGTTTGGATTAAGTCTCATATGTTTGCATACATTGGACAGGCATTAACACGAACACAAATCCAATTCCAGCTAGACATGAAACTCCCAACTCTTCCCATAAGAAGTACATGAAAATAAGCGTTTGTATGGGACCGATGATGAGATAAGGAATGAACATCAGGTTCATGTCAAATCGATTCACGTCGTTGGATAAAAGGTTTATGAGTTGACCCACTGTGGTTTGTTCTTGAGCTTCCCGACTTAACCGCATTGTCTAATAATTAAGGCAAGGCATGAGTCATTATGGATCATAATCAATGTAAGCACCATAAGCAGTATAGCCGTTAATTACCTTTCTGTAAATGAGAGAGCAAGTTGAGATTCTGCATTTCATTCCAATATGGAGTATTGCAAATGCCAGGGGATGAATTATCAGAGAATGGAGCAAGGCCGTGAGACAAACTCCGGCAGCGTAAAAGTACTGATCTCCTGCAGACACTGAATGGTCACTGAACGATCTAATTAGCAGTCTCAGAAATATCGGTTGAGCAACTCTGGAGAAAAGAACCACATCGCTTATAGTACTCCTTAACATAGGTTATGACAGCTTCATAGGTGATTTTACCTTATAACGCATTCGTCGATGAGCAAGGCAATTCCCAAAAGGACATACTGCTTTCCAAAGACGCCTACAATTGCTTTGTGGTATTCGGGGGTTTTGCCTTTTTTACGTGCCTTCGAACACACCTTGTCCCATTCTCTGTTGAAGAAGTGCATAAAAACGAGATGAA
>Ga0194135_10001094_pt1 | contig 15935 bp, 15 predicted proteins | sample LitLau_LLRF_2013_FD_134024 | JGI IMG/M metagenome (GOLD analysis project Ga0194135, IMG submission 134024) | Freshwater sediment microbial communities in response to fracking from North America - Little Laurel Run_MetaG_LLRF_2013 (version 2) | ecosystem: Environmental > Aquatic > Freshwater >...
TATGATAAATAGAATGTATATTTACCAGGGTGCCTATCAAAATGTGGCCGCAAATATATTAATTTATTATTAATTAAAAAAGTGAGACAGATTTAGCGCTACCATTACTAGTCAGACAAGGATAGCGAAAGAGGGAAAATGACGCGTACTACGTGGTTCAAAACACTAACAAATTGACGCAATGCCTTTAAAGCATCGACTGCTGACAACGCTATCCTTGTCTGGCTAGTAATGGTAGGGCTGTCTGTCTCACTTTTTTAATTAATAAGAAATTAATTAAATTAATATATTTGCGGCCACATTTTGATAGGCACCCTGGTAAATATACATTCTATTTATCATAAATAAAATTTGGTTTTGAGCAAACACTCGTTGGGTACATAATTCTGCAGCGGGATCTCGGGCTATAAGGAACAGGGACTAGATTTGAAAGTCAGGCATACAAATACTTAAAACTATACATACATACTTCGCCATAATAAAGACGAATTTATTTATTTATTAATATGGTCTAGTGCCAACGATATAATAATAATACACATATACATATTATATTTATTAATTAATTACATTATATCAAATTTATACTTCTATCAGTCTTAAGATGATAACTGATCACGAATGAGTTGGAGAGGAAGTAGGAGAAAGAGTATTGAATGAACACTCGGTGCTTTCTGCCACAATAGCCGTCTCTTCCTGAAAAAACCCAACAATAATTAAATTTTAAAAAAGCTCATTAAATTACGAACTGCCTATATTAACATGTTCTACAATGAGGGTATGGGGTAACCTGATCCTAATTATTTAACAATGATCTGTATTACATGGCACTATTTTTCTTCGATTTCATGTCAAAAGTCACACCTTTGATTAACTTGATGCATTAAATCAGAATTTTCTACACGCAATCTATTCACTGTGTTCCTTATGGATGGTAGATGATTCATCATTTTTTTTTGTCCATGGAATTTCGATCGAATATACTCTTATATTACTCAAAATAGTAGGTATAGAGTATAGTATGAAGTTTAGACACCTACTTCACTACTGACAAGACTAAAAGAAGCTGCTTCTCTGACATCCCGATCAAAATCTCGTATTAGAACTTCAAGAATTGGAGACATCAGTTCTGAGAGACCACTACTATCTGCACCATATCCTGTAAAAAGAGACACATTATGAAACTTTTAAGAAAAAAATGAACTACTTACTATGTACATCATACTCACCTACTTAGCTGTGCTTAATTTATAAATAGAGGCGTTATCCAACAGTATGTTCAGTTTCAGTAGAATATAGTAAAATGTATACCTATACCTAATGCCTTTTCATTAAAATATACAAAGCTAAGTCAATAATCATTCCCGTGAAAGAAAAGTCCCTTTAGAATTAAAAAACTCAAAAAGCACGCCAAATCACTTAAATTTCGAAGTAGAAAACAGTTTCTAATCACAAGAAATCAAAATATATATCGGTAGATTACCTGATGACAGAATATCTCTGGCAAGACATCGGGCAACAGAGAGGCGAACATTCGAAACAGGATCACGAGATAGTCGAGCAAGGGAAGGCAGCAACGTTGTGGAAAACAGTCTCGGGCTGAGGGCGTTGCTGGATGCCACCTCGGAACAAAGTTGCGGGAACACCACTCGTCGCCACCAGATATTATGCTCTACAAATTCTTCCAAAAGAAAATCTAACAACGCCTCACGAAATACTTCTTCACCGGATAACAGCCTTATTAACTCCGCCATCTGGAAAAAAGTCAATGAATAGAGACTGGGATTTGCAATTGCATCATAACAAAATGAAGTGAAAAATTACATTTTTAAATAATACAACTATTATTTTCATATGTCATTCTCGTAAGTTTTGTTCAACTTCTTCGTCTTTTTTCCTTCAACACTATTGTAAGAATGGGCTTCTCGTCTTCTTTCTTTTTTTAGGTTTGTAGAAAATGTTCTGTCTATTTCTTGCACATCCAAATTAAGATAATGAATTACTTACCAAAGGCAAAGCTTTTTGTCGAACTGCAGCGACTTTATCACTCAGAAGAGCGAAAGCGGGAGGCCCGATGTATTTTAGACAGTCAGCAGGGGAATACAAAGGACAAATTTGAACTAATTGAGCTGCCAATTCTTCCCGAAACCGCCAATTACGATCTCCATCAGAAGAAGGCAATGGTAATGCCTTCAAAAAGTTTTTTAGAAAAGGTAGAAAGGAGTCCCTGACAGCCGTATTAAATAATTTGAGCGTTCCTGCCAAATTCTGAAGGGCCCCGATCCGAACTTCATCCAAGTCGGTAAGCAAAGCTCTTAATACTTGGGGCAAATCGGAATTAGTGATTTCTTCTCCAAGGAGTAGAGCTAAATCATACAGGCAACTTGCAACAGTTCGACGCACTTTCCACTGCAATATAATAAAAAAGGTCGATTAACAAAAACTTTAAATTATATCATAGCATAGATAAACTACTAATTCCACTCGACGCTTTTCTCATGCCACGATTATTTAGTGTATCAAGATCCCACTAGAGCGCTACAAAACATTATATTACTCGTAGTTTTCCGGGAAGCTGCTTAACCCCTAAACGACCTAGTTCCTATTAGCGAATCTGATAACTAAGCATATGCGATTAAAATTAGGAAAATACCCACAATGCAATGGAAGTTCTGATTAAGTGCTTAATTGGAAGTTGGTCGTTTAGGCCCTTAGAGCGCTACTTGTTAATTTGAAAATCGGAACATGATTGGGCGTTTGAGTGTGAGTCCCCTGTATCATAGGAGGTATTCTGAATGTTCTGATACATAAACTCTATGTAAATAAAACGGTAGAGTAATAAAAGTAAGTAATATTAATATTATCATATATATTTATATATTATATATTTTTATATAGATCCAAACCTGGATCAAAGTTAATGTGTTCAAAAATCATGATGCTATCGATACTCGATAACCTCCTCGAAATGTTATTTGACGGACACTTTGGCCATGGCATTGATATAGGAAAAAATGGCAGGTGAAGTTCGTCTGCAGGGGCCAAGTGGCGTAAAAGTACCTACTTCGTACCATCAGTTATTATGTTAATTTGAAATTGTTAAATGAATACCTGTCTATCAAGTGCCAAAATTCCATAGAGATCAGATATGCATCGCCAATTTTGAGGGCCCAGTGTAATCGCAACGGCAGGAAAGAAATAGGCACAATGTTGCACTCTCTCAGGTTCCACAGTATGGACCTTAGCCATATCAATGAAGCATTTGAGTAGAGGTTCAGGAACAATATCTTGTACTGGTTTACTATTATTTGATACTGGAACGGCAACAGGTCTCTTAATTGGCGTAGTTCCTAAAAAGCTACTACTTGGTAGACCTGTGCAAAAAAGAGAAACCATGATGATTACCTACAGCCAAGGTAAGCGTGCTTTCGGTTCGGTTGAGTTGCGATTAGGTTAACTCGGTCTAGCAGAAAAGGTTGCCTCAATCAACATCCGGTAAAGAACACGGTTTTAGATAAAATGAACTATGTAGATTGTTTGTTCACTTAACGCAGATTTGTGATTCGTTGCGCTTCGTACGCTAGTTACAGACCAACGGATTTTGTCGTACGACACAGGCCCGTAGGACGTTTTCTCGGCTCTCAATGAGCCCGCAAGCATAATTTATTTACCAGTTGCTAGTTGTCGACTCACGAGACTACTGTAAGCAAATTATGCTTGTGAGACCTCCCTGTTCCCGAGAAAACGGGGCTCTGTCAAATGACAAAATCCATTGCAGTTGTACCTAACGTTTGATCCATACCTGGTGAATCCCCCCTGAGTTATTGTTAAAAGGACTTACGTAGACTTTGTGTAGTGGAGAGAGACTGTGAACTAACGGATGGTGTATTGGTGCCACTGTTCCATCCGGAATCAGGAGAGGACTCTTCGCTTAGGGTTGAATCATCACCGTCACCTTCTTCATCCTTTGAAATGCATTCCAATTTTTCGGAAAGCGTAGTAAGCTCATCCTGGAACATATATAAACATTAAATTAAACAGCTATAAATTGAGGCAATCATAAAATACATCCTCCAACTCAACAAAGTTGGGGGAAGTAGAAGGGAGATGGGGTGATTAAGGAGACCCATTTTGGACTAATTTGCGAACGTGTGGACCCCTAATACGTTAGTTTTACGTCAGTTCTCATTGGTTTGCTAACGTACATTAAGGCTTTTTACACCTCGTAAAAAATCTGAATAACCATAATAATAAAAAACCATTACATTAATTGTCGCTAGATTGGCGTTAATATGTTCTTCTTGCAAAGTCATTTCGAGATCAAGAACAGGAAGTTTCCAATATAAGAAGGTATTATATTCATCGTCTTCTTCGAGCGTTTCTCCGGAGTTGTCGGCGGCCTCAACATCCATGGTACCAGACTCATCCGCAGAATCCTCGTAGCCCGTCTCGCTGCTGTTGAAGCTGTCCCTAGTTGACCAGCCCGTACCTCGCACGCAGTTAAACTTCACCCGCGGAGAATAAGTAACTCTAGAGACAACAGCAAACAATACTTCTTAAGACGATGTGAAACGGCGACGCAAGTGTTGTGAACATTTTGTCAGGAGTTTAGCATTTTGTATAATATGATGACAATAATAATTAGTGTTATTTCCTCATGGATAACACTAATTATTGTTATCCATCCATCACATGCAAATTTTCAAACTCCTGACACCATGTTCACAACACTTGGTCACGTGGGAGTAAAATATCTCCGTACGGTTGTTCTTAGAACAGCCAGACCTTCGTCGTGATTACTACCTATAAAAAAGTAAACAAACCTGAACTCGTAGCCTTCGGATCCAACAAATGAGAGTTCCCCAAAAGAGTTGTAGATTAACTTTGTAATGGGAGGTTCAGCAAAGGTGCAAATAAAGGCTCCTAGCACTTGATACGCCATAGAGTGAACGGTAGGCTCCGGATCGGAAAGCAAGGCGATACATCGGGGCATAAGATCAGTACGACGGGCCTCCTGCGGCATGCATTGAGACACCAACATAAACACTTCTGCGCAGGTCTTCCTCACTATCCGCTCCTCATCTTCACAAAGCTTGCAGAAAAGTTGCACCTTCAACAAAATAAATATAGAGAAACCCCAGTATTGGCTAGCGTGTTGTGATGGGGCTAGACGCCAGTAAAGGCCAACTGCTCTCCGCTCTGCTAGAAATCGGCTTTTACTGGCGACGCGACACCCTGGCCCATACTGTATTATTTCAAAATAACGAGGACTAGCTTTACTGGAGAAGACGGTCCCCATTTATAATAATATAATAATAATAATTTCGCCTTTGATTAAGCAGCGAAGTTAGGACCCGGGGTCCTTTCTTACACTTAACTGCTGAACTAAAGCGGGCCTCCTGATTATAGTGGGCTCCGCCCCGAACCACTTAGCCATACATCTATAATCCTTGCATAGTTTTAATCACGTTCGGGCTCTAAATCAAAAGAGATCAATTCATCTGCTAGCTTCTCGATAGGATTCCATGCATTTAGAAATCGAAAAAGATCTATTCGTCTCGCCTGCTTTGATGATACTGTTTTATGCTGAATTTGGGTGCTGTTTCAGACCGTTTATATTGATATCAAGCTAGCTCAAATTGACTAATGGGAATCGACATAAATGACAAACTTCAGCCCCATCATTGGTCAATTTGAGCTATCACGATATCGACATAAACCGTGTGAAGCAGCACAGTGGTCCTGATTCTTTAAATAACTCGTGCCAGTGGAGAGAGTCCATACTATATTTTTCCTAAATCTACCAAAAACATTCAATTAGAAGAAGTTACCTACCATTCTCCCTTGCGACATTTCTGGTCCAATAATTGCACAAATATCTCCCATGCTTAATGCACAAGCCTCTCGGACACCCGGGCGTTTATTAAAACAGCAGCCTTCAAAGTGATCGAGGAGCAGTCTGATTGTAGCCTCTTTCCCCAACCAGTATGCAAGTTTTCCCATCAGCTGAAAAAGGTTAGAAAATTCTTCTTTTTCCAGAGAAACGTTTACAAAACTTAGCATTACAATGCATGCTGAGAACAGGAAAGGGTTCTCGAGTTGAAACAGGAACGCACAAACTCGTTTCCTACGTGAAATTTGGAAGTAGAGAATGTATTCCCATAGTATACAAATAAAATGAAATAAATATAAAATAAAAACGTGGGATGATAATTCGTCTTCTTGTTTGTATTTAATTATACTATATTAATACTCTACTGAAGGCAGGTAGACATACCTTTAAAAGGCGTATTATAAGTTATTGGATCTCCAGGAAGTTGAGTTCACATGATCAGCGAGATCGAGTTGACTCGATTACGAATCAACCGCACCAAAGCACGTTAACCCAAACGCTAGTCTTTGTTTGGGTCGAGTCCATGAACTCGACTCTAGGAAGATCCAACTTAGAATACGTCTTATGTTCGTCAATTTAATTTTCTATTAAAAGCTCTCACATTGTAATTGTCGTGAAATCCAAGGAATAAAAAATTACCAGTGTGTCACTTTTGTTTTGAAAATGTAACTCAATTAACCTATTTTAAAATTATTTGACCTTTCGATTTTCATATTTTCTAATTTACACAAGGAAAACAAGTTCATGAGTACCCACCCTTCTTACAAAAATTAAAGGAATAGGCATATAATAACAATCATTGGTTCCTTTTTCTCCCCTGTAAAAAACTTATTGACTATTACCGTGTCTTGAAGAAGAAGTGAACATCGAAAACAACGCTCATCAAAGCTGGCTGTGATATGGATATAGTCAACAAATCACACCCACTTTGAGAGCGCAGTCAAAGATTCAAACCAAAGTAGAGAAAGGTCGCCAATTCACTCTTGACCGCTGAAATACAAAGTGAATGGAATCTTCCACTGGTATGTTATTTACAGAATCAGATGCAGCATAAAAACTTGGTTATGATGGTGAAAACCGTTTTTCTGTGCAAGGTCTCAATTCGCCGTATTTTATGTTTGAAGTTTCAGAAATTTGATAAACGTGACGGCACACGCGAGTCGGTAAGGGTAACGTCAGTATTTCTTTGCTTCAAAAACAAATTGAGCCATGGCACAGACATACAGTTTTCCAAATAATAACAACCTAGTTTTTATGCTGAATCTGTGTCTGTAAATAACTCATACCAGCGGTGGAGTCCATTGGTCAAATAGTCCCAGCAGCTGAGGCCATAAAAAATGGTAGATGTCAGTGCTATGGAATCCAATCGAGGAAGGCGTCGGGGATTACAGTAGCCGCTCATCAAAGCTGGCTGTGATATGACTATTACATATGACAGTCACTTTGAGAGCGGCCACAGAATCAAGGAGCTGGAAAAATGACAAACAATGGAAAACGCAAAGTATGCAGCCCAACCTAACTCGTCAAATATGGCTGTGATATGAGAGACAAATACATGTCACATCCAATTCAACGGAAAGGTCGGGCAGTGAGCGAAAGGTACCTGCGAGTCATGTAGTAGCCGTCCAGGGGTTGGATTTCCAATCGGTGTTCCACTGGTATGAGAACCAGATTCATCATTAAAGACTGTTGTAGGAAAGTATTCACCTTTGTTTCTGTGCAAGTTGCCGCATATTATGTTCAAAATTGCCGAGAAATTTATGAGTATCAACTCAATAAGAAGAGCAGACATAAATTCTATAATAAAAGGCGTCATAATTGAAATGAAAGAGAGAATACGAAATTTGAATTCTTGAAACTTTTTTTTAGTACGTAAATAATAGTTTTTGAAAATATTAATATTAAAATAAGTAACAAATTTTTTAAGTATGATTAATGAAGGAGGCAAGGATTTCACGATAATTCCACAATTTAATAAAACCGTTTCGGTAGTAATAATAATACCTTCAGCAGATATGGTACCCTAGTATAACTATTATCACTAACAACAGTTACTCAGTTTTATTAAATTACGCAAATTAGTCATTGCCTTACTGAATTGGGACGTCACTAATTCCTTTCAACAAAAATGCGGCGAATCAGTTTTTTATGCTGAACCCATACTAGTGGAAGAGTCCATTGGGCTACCAGGCGATCCAATGAAATAAAGATGACCGATGAGGTCATCAAAGTGGCTGTGATATGACATAAGAAGAGCATTTCACAGCCATTTAATGACCCAATCAACCACTTTTCCGGAGTCAATGGTGTCAAATCCAAAGGTGCGTACGTCATTCTCTTTTTGCTCATCAAAGCTGGCTGTGATAGAACTAAAAAAATCTAAAACAGTCAACTGTAATGACAAAACGGGAAGACACTGATGAGAAGTAGAAAAATCATGTGGAACTCAACATGAAAGACAAGGTAGTGAGAGGTAATTTAAACTAACATCTCACTACCCATGTCTTTCACGCCGAATCCCAAATCAGCAGAATCAAACATGAAGAAAAAGAACACAATGAGATAATTAAATGAAAAAAAAATCTAGTATATTTGCGACAAAAAAAAGCTATATGCAATTTAAAAAAAAAATATAACTGCCAGTTTTCTATAAATTGACAATGATCATCATGATTTTCTGAATTTCAGCAAAAGTTATGAGGACCAGCTATTGTATTATAAGAAACCAGCTATTTCAAACAAGTTTTGTTTGCACAAAGCTTATTTTTTGACTTCTAAAACACAACTACATAAGCAAAAAAGTGGATTTTTTTCTCATGCAAGGACCCTATACTAAACAGTGATAATGATTAAATATATCTACCGTGACGCAGACAGTCCATTTGACGGCGAGCTTGCATATTGTGGGGCACATTTCTTCAATTACTTGCTTTGACAATACATCCTCTTCGACCAGCGATAGCAACGCAGTCTTAGCATGTTCCCTGTTCTGTAAAAAAGCCAATAATTAGGCACCTCTAACGAACCAAACACCGTGCAGGTTAAACCGCCAAAAAATAAAAATATTTCTGAATGTAATGATTTTACACACTTTAAATAATTACTGAATTAATGTGAAAATTTGTAAAATTTGAGACCAATTCCTTGTTCACAATAATAGGAGGATCCAAAGAGGAGTGCGTCACTAACTCAGCAGATCAGAGTTGATCCGCAAACCTCAGCTGTAGTCCAATACAAAATGCAACTCAACCAAATCGTTATTCTTCTGCACTGGGTCGAGTAGAGTTCATGTTCTCAATCATCTTTGGGTCCTCAAAGATTAGCTGTTAAGTGTTGGAAAATTGACCCATTCCCTGTTTTAATTTCGTTTGTAATCAATTCTTCCCGCGACTTTTAAACCAATTAGCATTTGTTAAGAAGAATGAAAACAGCAATAATTCCAATTTTTTCGTCAACTTCTATAATTATTGGTGATAGAAGAAGCTGTGCCCTATTATAAGTAGTTTTCAAGGTGGGGGAATTCACGTGATTTTCGAAGAAAAATTCCAACCGAGTAGATATTGGAATACAGCACATGTGGTCACTGAGCAAAATTCGAATTCCCTCCATCGTTACAACCCCTCTTGCGTAACCTTAACGTAAAGAATATATATTTACCGTTGGATCTTCATCGTCTAAACAGTGAAGTACGATTGGAAGCAGTCGGGTTTCCACCACGGGCTCATCCCCATCATATTCTCGTAGAGTTATGTGAGCTAATTTAGGAATTTGATCTATCACTTCACAGCGCAAAAAAGGATCTGAAAATAATCCAACCAAACTTCAAATTAAAAGCCTCGAAAAAAATCAACTGGCCCTTAAAAGATGGAGGATCGAACTAGCCCAATTTAATCTTAAGCTTCTATTTTCATTTATTGATGGACGATGCGTTCTTCTTGAAAATAATTGCCCGAAAAAAGAGTTTTCTGTGCATCAAGCTAATTGATTCGTCCTCAAGGATGGAATCAACTTTTCAAAAACTGAATGACTTGTATGAACCTTTTTAAAATGAATATAAAAATTGTAATCCCAAATTAATGTCGTCATTTTTTGCGGGTTTGGCTAAAGATGGAACAACACAAACACAATTTATCTGTAATACTGAAGGCAATCGATTAAACTAGATACATGGCATACGTACCACAATAATTAGTACCTTTGCAAAGTTTCTCCAGCAAACGAAAAAACCGGTGGATATCTCTAAACTTGAAAATTGATTCTCCTAATGCAGTTGCAATTAATCTCGGGTTAATTCTGAAACAATAAAAAAACGTGAAAAATACCGACCTTATAGGCAATAATACAGCTTCAATAATGGGAATGATTATGAGCAGGACTCAATAGAGGAAGGCACTCAGTGAAACCGAGGAAATCGAGAAGAAAAAAATCACAAGAATCAATGGTGGACGAACATAGATAACATCATGGGAAAATAGACAATCTGCAGTCCTACACTTACGCACAGGGTTTTCCAACTTTCGATTGTCATTCTGATTTCCTCGGAGTTACTGAGTACCCTTTTATAGACATTCAAACTAAGAAAATGAATGGAAAATGTAAGACCTACGGTCTAGCCCTAGGTCCCAGGCCTTATTGTCGTGTACATTTGTTGAGGAAGAGCTGAGGGCACTCGGCCCGGGTCCTCCATAGAATAAAGCGCCAAGTATGTAGTAAAAAAACATTTTTGAGTCTTTATCATCATGGAACTAACATTATGTTACCCTATATGACCAGACCATGTGAAAAGAAAAACCTATTCCAAAAGCAAGTATACCTACTAAATTCAAGGAATTATTGACTTCTAATAGAAGCCCTAATGGTTTGGCATTCCCACTGTGTTTAGCTTCTGAGATCTCTTGTTGGAGATAAACCACCTCAATATGCAACCTGGCGGCCTTCTACTCTACCGAAGAAGAAAGGAAGTGCATAATACGGTCCTTAAATGGAAAAAGACAATTTTTTGCATTAGCTGCATTTCGGAGGTCAACAAAATATTCTCTGTGCAAACAAAACTTTTTTCAAAATGGGTAGCTTCATCTAAAATTTTTAAAAAAATTCCTCCGGCTTTAGCATTTGAAGGGCTCGCCTTATGGGACTTCCTGTGCTAAAAGTCTGAAAATCATAATAATATTTTGGAGAAAACAAGTTAGCTTATTTTTTGACCTCTAGCATACAATAAAAGCAAAAAACTGAATTTTTTCATGCAAGGACCCTATTATTCTTTGACTGGGCGCCAAATAATTTACATATTGCGAAGACAAGAAGTCAGCAAAGAATCAGACCGTATAATAGGCTGGACCGCCCAATTTCTGCAACAGGCCATTCACATGACTGGGACTACTAAAAAACAATGTACCATTGGATTGCACATACTTGTCTTATAGCCCAAGCGATAGTGCAATTAGGTCTCGGCACTCGCATTGGATTAATATTCGCGGGCCCGCGGAGAAACGGCATTGGCCGATGCCAGTTGCTCCCAGTCCCCGCCCAGCTCAGTAGGCAACTCCCCGTTTATCAGGGCCGGAATAAGTTCCGTCAGCAGTTGCGAATCAGCGACCATTTTAATTCAATAGGAGTAAGTGAAAATGGAGGAATTCAAAATTACAGAAACAAAAATCAAAGCATCTAATTTATTGCTGCTTTACCTACGCTTTTCTGCATGGAGTCCCAGTCCAGTAACCATCAGGAATATGAATATTCAAAATAAGTATAAGGACTTTTAGTTTTAAAGTGGCGTTCGTTTCTTCTGTTTCGGAAAAATAATTTTTGTTTGTCTCACCTACTATTCTACCGAATACCGAATGCCTGAAAAATTGGCCGAATACCGAATAGTAACAGACTATTCGCGGAATATCTAGATTTTGCACGGCTGGCACATTCTCAGGGGTAGTTGCAGAATGTGGGCTACCGGGAGGTTTATTTTGACATAAATGCCATGCAAGCAAGCATAATATCATGTTAACTCTTTCCCACTTTTCAACAAACCTTTTATCACTGCTCTAATGGACGGTCACACGAAAAGTTGCTGCAAATGATGTTCCTCAAATGAATACAGAAATGTACTGATTCCTGCTCAAAGAAAAGGGTTGTGAAAGTGATAACCGTTTCTCTGTGCGACGTTTGAAGTGACAGAAAGACGCATGATGTGACGTCACACTAATGACGTGTGCTGGCCCTTTATCTACTTTATGCTACTTTGCACAGAGAAACCGTTCTCACTTTCAGAACGTAGTGTTTATGCTGAATCTGATACGGTACATAACTCATACCAGTGGAAGAGTCAATTGAAGCTCGTAGTCGTAGACTTCCAAAATATAGTAAATGCTTACATAGGTATAGGTATACTATGGTAAGGATAGTGGTATACGTTCTATGGAAGCGGGTTATTATGATGGGAGCGAGCCGGTGGCACCTAGACGTAAACAGGTGCGTACAAGGTGAATGACCGCGTTCACCATGCCTGTCTTACTGTAGACATTCCTCTCATTCCACTATGAATACTATCTCACATTAGCCCTGTTCTTTTCCCGATCTTGACCGAGTTGAGTTAAGCTTTTCTGCGGTAGTACACTCAAATATTATGATATGACTCAACCGCACCAAAAGCACGCTAACACAGTTGCTGTTCTTTAACAGTTGTTCATGATCTCGACTAGGGATAAGAGAAAAAACAGGCATATTAATAAAACTTCGAGCAATACCCGACGACACTCTGCCTTGTTTCAAAAGGGTGACAAAAGTGAACAAGTAAAAGATTTCAATTATTATGAAATGAAAGATAAGTAAAAAAGCACGCGAAGTTCACCCCTTTCGGAACAAAGCAACTATTATAGGGAGCCTCCAGGCAATAGGATCATAATAAAATGCAGCTGAAAAAGATAGAAAAAAGTCAAAAAAAAACAAGTCCAGGCTTCAATGTAAAGAAAAAGAAGGTACGAATACATAAATACCTGGCACCTATCAAGTTTTCTGACCTATACTGTTGGGTTAGGACAGTGCCGTCTTTAGTAAGCGTAACTGAGATACAACAAAAAATTTAGGGCACGCGGCCAACTTAAGGCCTGTTATTTGTCGGACATGAACGCCACTCAGTCAAAATCCGGCAATAAACCAAAGAACGGATCAATGGACATCGAGTGTTCAGTGTCGTTAGCGGCTTTTGTGTGCATCTGGTCACCGTGAGTCATATAAGTGGCAAGTGGGGGATGGCCGGACATGGCAGAAATGGTTAAGAGGTCAGTGGCATACAATGCGGAAGGTGTTATCGCGCGACGCGGCATTCCTCGCTTCTCGTCTACTTCACCTTCACCATTCACTAGAGTGGAGCGCCGTCTCCTCATTTCTTACGCTAGTTACACACACACACGACAGACACCTATACCAAGTTTTCCCGGGCAAGTCACAAAAGCATAATCGATTTACTACAACCTCGTAAGTCGACAAATGGTAAAAAAACATGAATCAGCTGATTAGTTAGGGCTATGTCGATGAACTCCCTTTTTCCACATAAAGTTATGTATCACATAGCGGTAGCATTTAGCTAGCGCTATGAGATACATAACTTTATGTGGAAGAAAGAGTTCGTCGACATAGCACTTCACTTAGTGTGCAATAAACGCTTGCTACAGACACAACGGATTTCGTCGAACGAAAGAGACCCGTATAGTATGCGGAACGCTAAATATACGACGTTTTACCGGCACCCAGTTGCCATGGTAAAAAATTAGGGGACCAAGCCTAAAATTTTAATATCAGATTTTTTATTTTTATTGGAGATCTATGCCTAGAAATAAAACCTACGTACAAAAGTAAGTGAATCAAAAAATGAAATTGGAAAGAGGCATTTGATTGCAGTCAGCTAAAAAGATACCGCTTATCAAAACCGGTAAAGTATTCGATAAGCAGTGTATTTTGTTCTGGGATCGATGTGTCGGGGTCGTCCTCGACCGAGCATCATCTCATTAAAAAATATGCCAAAAATTTGTAATTTATCGATCTATTCACATCGATTCATTTAATCCCTTATAACGTACACTGTACTAATATAATTTTTCTATATTTCATTTCTATAGGAGATGGGTGGTTTGATTGATTTTCTTTTTGTGCATAAGTTATTTTTAGGTGTATGACCTTAAAAAATCGGAAATTAAATTTTTGGTATAGAGCTAGTGCTAGTGGGAACACCGGGTGTCCGGAAAAACGACATACGGGTCTCTGTCGTACGACAGTCCGTTGGGTCTGTAACCAGCATTATTGCCACACTAACTACCAACTGATTCAGTTCCAAGCAGAATCTAGACGTATACAAAGCACTAAGATGAAGACAGACGGATGGTCGCGGCCTGAATTTGTCACCTGTCAGTGCTGCCAACTAATTTGGTATCCTTCATTGAACAATACCACCATGCCTCACTCAATTCTGCACTACTTTTAATTAAATACATCCTCTTGAAAAAGCTGACAAAATCAAGAAAAGTGTATTAATTTTCATGTCAAAGAAATAATTAATTGTATGGCTAGGTGTCAACCAGGGGCCACATAATTTTCAAAAACAAAATAATTTTTTGATAGACTGATGATTTAATTAGGTATTTTTCAACGTGTAAGTCATTTTTAGACTTAAGACCTACAATAAAAATCATGAAATTGGATACTAATTTTTTTGGTTTAGTCCCCTATTATTGGGAACGTGAGAAATATAGCCCAATCCCAATTTTTGGACAAACTCCCTTGTTATTTTCAAATTAACTCCCACGTCTGGGCTGTGTAGCAAGGTTTCCTTCCGTACCGCACCAACACAGCTACACATTTTAAGTCCAACTCACTTTTTTGGACTTGTGGGACACGAAGGTCCTATGTCCTATATACATACTTACTACGTGCGAGTGAAAGTAAAAAGAAAACGTATTATTGGTTATGGTGTTCACAGTTACTTCCACTGAACTTGTCTTCTTACGCACAATTCCTAGAACAATAAGTCAATGACTTTCTTGGCTGTGTAAACATAGGAGATTAGGCGCAGAACTAGTCGATGAACAGGCTAGACGCAGACGAGAACTCAGTTTCCCACAACTGTCAGCGGTTCGCAGCAGATCTTGCTCAGCAAATTGGGATTTACCAAAGATAATCAAATTAAATTAGCTAACTATGTATTAGGATTTTCCCGCAATGGTGATATTTTAAATCTAGGGAATAAGCTACAACAATGGGAAATAGAAGATTATCGTCCCCATAAGGAAGCCCCAGACCATCGAGACGCCTATAAGCTCACTGAGTGGTCGATGTTGCTAACACGTGCTTTTAATACTAAGGTAGAATTTTTAAGGGGACGAAAAGTGTTGGTGCTTTTGAATATCAAACTTAACTTGAAATTAAACGATAAAGTTTGCGGGGTACCATGTCATTTATTAGAAATCCATCTACAGGAGGGCAATAGCAGGTACTGACGTATTGATAAAATATTGACGGTTTTCCGGCATCCCGGTAACCATTCCGTGATATTGACAATATTATTGTCTATAGTGGTATTGACAATAATATTGAACATGTGCGGCCTGCAATTTTAAGATTTAAAAACTGGATTTTTAAAATATCGTTTAAAAGCATGAAAGTAGGCTTTTTATTTCAGAAACTAATGTATAAAAGCAAATATGTATTGTAATTTCCGAGCTACTCGGCTATTATTTTTCAAAATAGAGTAATTTACCATGGGCGTTTTCAACGGAAAAGGCATATCCACGGAAAAGACAAATGACCTCGTTTTCGCAATTTGTATTCAACCGGTTTTGGATAAGAAACCGGTCTCTACATTAGAATATCTACATGCTATTTAATTAACAAATAATTAATAAATATAGGGATAATAAATTTGTCTTTCGTGATAATTAATTTTTTGGGTGCTCCACGGAAGAGACAAAATGATCTCGGAAAAATAAAAATGGCTGGCCTTTATACTTAATATTGAAAACTAACATGAAAATTTTCATAATCAAACAATAATAGA
>Ga0194135_10001095_pt1 | contig 15926 bp, 13 predicted proteins | sample LitLau_LLRF_2013_FD_134024 | JGI IMG/M metagenome (GOLD analysis project Ga0194135, IMG submission 134024) | Freshwater sediment microbial communities in response to fracking from North America - Little Laurel Run_MetaG_LLRF_2013 (version 2) | ecosystem: Environmental > Aquatic > Freshwater >...
AAGGAAGGGAAAGGAGAAATAGAAAGAGACGAATAGAAGGAAATGGCTCCACATAGTCAGCCTTCCAATACTGCGCTGGGAGGATAATATGGAGCCCAATTCGCTCACGGAATAAAAATTTACGGCGTTGTTTCACCCACACAAGCTACTTCCGGAATTCGTTGCATTTTATAACGATTAAGCGGGAAATATTGCCAAATTATTCTTGTGCCCCGTCCCCCCCGATACAAATAGGAACAAAAATTTCTCATTTTTTTCTCTTCAAAAGCCGATGCATACAAAATATGACAAGAGATTTGCCTTGTCATGCGATACAGGCCATGACTGCTGTTAGTTTCAATAATTTCATCCATTCCAAAATCCGAAATCCAAATTTAGGAATATATTAACTCGTTAGTTGTAATTTATAGAAAAGAAATTATTGGGAGCGTCACCTCCTTGAGCCTCTGGTAGTACTCGTCGTCAAACTGTTTATTTTTGAGTACTTGCTGCCATTCTGTGTCCTTGACTTCTGCCTTTGCCCTTGTCTGCTCCGTCGGCCGGAGGAGGTTCCCATCACGCAACGTCTTTTCGAGGGTGGAAAGAGATTCTTCCGGGTTGGATTTGTCCCAGGCTAAACAGACGAAGGGTAGAAAAGGGAAAAGAGGCGTAAAGGAACATGAGACGAGACTGGGACACGAGCAGACTTCCAACAATAGGAAACCGTTGGCTAAATTCCTAGTTCTAAATTTCTTGTAACAAGAGACAAGTGAGACGATGACAGAACGAGAGGTGGAGAGTTTGTGTGTGCCCAGAACGTCTTACATTCTGTCCTAACTTTTTTGAAAAGTGGGAACTGGAGGAGTACTTACCCTCCCTGGAACTCTTGGTGAGGGCTCCTCGGAAGTCCATGCGGTTGACAACGGAGAGGGTCGTCGAAGTTGTCACTTCGCCCACAACGTTTTTGGCAACAATCCTCACTTCCCCAGCGTCGTAGAGGCGAGTCTTGGGGATGTCCAGGTGGTACATTCCGTCGTACGTCAACTTGTAGCGCGTTCCCTGTAGGATATCCCGCAAAATAACCAAAATTAGCCAGAAATCCTTGAGCAGAGGAAGTTGAGCGTGGACTGACGTTCATGACCGTTTTGCCATTGACAATCCAAAGAACCCTTGGTCTTGGTACTCCTTTAATTCGGCATACGAATTTGGCCCAATCTCCCTCAAAGACTTCTACAGGCTCGGGTTGTGACACGAATACCGGGGCAGAGCGTTCCTTGACCTCTTCCGGAACAGGTCGAGCCGGTTTCGGTGCCTCAATCTCATGGATGCGGCTAATGGTGTGGTCCTGTATTGAAGTCGGGAGTTGGGAATCGTAAATTATATTTGGATTGGTGACTGTTGTGATTGTAGCCGTCGTTGAGTCGGAACCATCTGAAAAGGGGTAACCTCTGGTCAGTTCCGTCGATGTGGAGGAAGACGGGGAGAGAACAACTTACATAAATTTGTAGCCCGACACACATAAACTCCAGCATCCTCTGGATAAATCCAATTAAAATTCAGCGCGATATATCCAAAGTCGTATATCGGAGATAGGCGGTTCTCTAGATGAGTAATTAAAATTTGGTTAAAAAAATATTTTTTTTTAACGAAGCTTTACGGTTTTTTTTTTTCTTTATAGCTTACTGTGCGTCAACAGTTTTCCGTCCTTATACCATTCCACCACCTACATAAAAAAAAAATTAGTGCATGCAAGACGGTTGTCTATTTTAAACTTGTTAAAAGTTTAAAAGTTTAACAATTAATAAGAGAATACTGAAGAAATTATAAATTACCATTTTTGGGTCACCGACGGGAGCCAACTGACAATCCATTTTCACGCTGTCCTTTTCCTTCAAATTATCATAGCTCTGGATTTGCGTGACGAATCTCGGCGGCTGTTGCTTCTCGGCATCATACAAATCCTCTTCAGTCAGAACGACATCCGACGTATACTTTTTGATGGCCCCCTCCATTTGAAGCAATGTCTCCGTCTGCTTCATCCCTTTCGGAAGTTGATTCTGGAGGATGATAGAGGGCGACTCTGAAAATAAACAATTTTTTTACGGCAAGTCCTAAAGGCATAATAAAATAAGAAAAGAAAAAATGATGAGCATACTTTTCACAGTCACTTGAGCCCGCGTTCGGTCTTCCCCGACTAGATTTCTTACACGACACTCATAAACCCCGACGTCTTCTGGTTTTATTGAGTTGATGTCCAGTGTAATATGACCAAACTCATTGAAGGCATGAAAACGAGAGCCAGTCACTAATGGTTTCCCGTTGAGATACCACTCTACAACCAAGGCGTCACGCTTGGGCTCTACCTGGGTTTCGAAATGGAGGCGATCCCCTTCCATTAGGGACGCAGGGATGATCTGGAAAACCAAAGAAAATATGTTTGGGGATTTGGGATCGCGTTGATTATTATTTCATGGGATCTCATACCTGACGAATGAATTTTGGAGCTATCTCTTCAACAACATCTTCCCTGACGCTCCGCACTGTTCCCCGCTCGAGTTCATTAAACTTTTCAATCACTTTTGAACTGATGTTGCTACTTTCCACTTTGCTCTTGACGCTAACCTTACATCGGGTTGTGCTGAATCCCCATTTGTTAATCACGCGACACAAGTACTCACCGCTATCCCTCAAATAGGCATAGTCAAGGTCGAGGCTGACAAATCCAAAGTCGTTGGTCGTGTGAATCCGGGAGCTGGCAACAATTGGTTTCCCATTATAATACCATTCCACGCGCTACATAAAAAAAATTCAATTTATTAATGAAACATAATTTTTTTGTATGATTCCTAGTGGATTGGAAGGTTCTTATTTTAAACTTGTTAAAATTTATTTTTTATGATTAATATTAAAAACATAAATTACCAAGCTGGTATCATTGACGGGCTCAATCCTCGTCGAGAGTTGAAAGGACTCCCCTTCAGCGACTGCCACGTCAGCCAGCTCGGTCACAAAAACAGGCACTTTCTGCTGAGTCTCCTCTTCAACCGTCGTCACTTGTTTGATTAGGCTGTCCTCCAAGTTCTGAATGGCAATGGCAGAGTTGGGCACCTGCGGTTCCAGAATGAGTCCCTTCTTGCTGATGACTTGCAACTTGGTCTCAGACGTCGTGGTTCCATGAGGGTTCGTTGCTTTGCATGTGTATACTCCGCTATCTCGGGCCAAGATCTTATTAATTTCTAGAATCACCCGTCCAAACTCGTTGACCGTTCGAATCCTGGAGCCAGTTGTGAGGGGCTTCCCATTGTGGAACCAATCCACTGTCGTGTTCGCCACAACTGGTGATAGTTTACACTCAAAGCGGGCCATGGCGTTTTCCGGGAGTTCCAACTGTTGGAGTGGAGTGAGTGTCGGCGGACTTCCAGCCGCGTCTACTCGGGAGTCTCTCTCATCATCGTCCAAGGGCAATCCGAGCCCTTCCAGATTTGCAATTTTCTCCAATGCGGTTGACCTCAAGTGTGACCGGGTGTCCATCCCGTCCTTGGTTTGGCAGATGATTTTACAACTTGTCACAGCATCCCCAAACTCGTTGACTGCCCTCACAGTGTACTCTCCCATGTCATTCTCCGTCACGGATGTGATCTCAAAAACAATGAACCCAAAGTCGTTGAAGTATTTGAAACGAGAGGACTCTCGGAGCGGTTGTCCATTTTTGAACCACTGGATTTTAAGTTTTGGATCATCGATGGGCGTGATGCGAGCTTCCAAGTGAATGCTTTCACCTTCGGAGGCAACGACATCTGTGAGGGGTGAAGTGAACACGGGAGCACGCGTGTTGGCCACGCTTGGTCCCACCCGTTTCTGTTTCGGCTCTTCCAGAGTTTTGATTTTATCTAGGCCACCCAGCATTGAGACTGGGATTTGTGGGTCGAGGATAAGGCTTGGTTTTGAGCTGCACTGCAGCGTGGCCTTGGTTAGGTCAGAGCCCAAGTCATTCACGGCTCGACACTCGTAGAGTCCGCTGTCCTCTTCGTAGCAATATAGGACGTCCAGGATTACCACCCCAAAGTCGTGAAAGATCCTGTACTTGTGACCAGACTTCAATTCCACTCCGTCACGATGCCATGTTACTTTCAACATCGGGTCCCCAATTGGGATGAGCTTGGCCTCAAAGTGGGCGGATTGACCCTCAGTGAGAACAAGTGGCTGGAAGTGCTCAATGAAGACCGGGGGTTGCAGTTTGTATGGAGTAGTCATGTCTCGCTTCTCCTTGCCAAACTCTTCTAGTTCCAGAATCCGGGCGTAAGCATCGGGCTGCAGTGTCCCGTAGTCTACCCCACGGTGACCGCCAATGCAGCGGAGGAAGGCACGGACTCGATCGCTTCCAAATTTATTCTTGGCCCGACACTCGTACTCTCCCGTATCCAACTCGTTCACGTCGCTCAAATCCAGGCTGACAAATCCAAAGTCGTAGACGGTTTTGACACGACTGGAAAGTGGGAGGGGTTTTCCGTCTTTCAGCCATTCCACGGTCAAGTCAGGATCACCGACAGGGACCAACGTCGCCTCAAAGTGGGCCGAGTCATGATCTCGTAAATTGTCCAACGGGATTAGTTGTTTTGTAAATTTAGGTGGGCGCCCGCGAGAGTACTCCTTCACGCCGATAGTGAAGCTGGCCGAGTCTTCTCCATAGTCATTTTTGGCGTGACAGGTGTACGTCCCTTCATCCAACAGTTTGACGCCTTCAATCTCAATGACGCACATTCCAAAGGAGCAGACCGTGCGTATCCTCGTGCCAGCCTGAATTTCTTCATCATCTTTGAACCACGTGATTTCCAAAGTGGGATCTCCCACCGGAATGAGACTAGCTTCCGAATGACCCATGTCTCCCTCGTCTAAATCAAGATTCTTGAAAGGGGTGGTAAATTTTGGTGGGACGCCCGTCAAGGGCTTGGCCGGTTTGGGTTTCTCCGCTTTCGGTTGATCGATTTGTTGAATTTTCCTGAGGCCTTCTTCACCCTTGGGGTGCTGGGTGGAAAATACCATTGACTCCTTATCCTCAATCTCTACTGTAGTAGACGTAAATGCTTCCCCATAATCGTTCCAAGCCCGACAGGTGTAGACCCCACTGTCCCTTCCGTGGACATCCTCGGCGTCGAGGCTGATGAAGCCAAAGTCAAACAGGAGTTTGTGGCGGGTTCCAAATACGAGGGGTTTCCCGTTGCAGAACCATTCAATTTGAAGTTTTGGATCTGCCCGGGGCTCTACCTGGGCCTGAAGTTGCATGAAGTCGTTCTCCTTGAGATGAAACTCGGGCTTGAGCCCTGGAGCATAATAAGGTTTCTGGAAAATGGGGACGGGAGCGGATGGTCGACGGCCATCTTGTTTTGCTTCAAGCAGTTGTTCCGCTGCCAAAATCTGTTCCAGCCCTTCGGCTCCTTTGGGATGGATGGTCTCGCGGGAAATGTCGGATAGCTGCCGTACTTTGAGGGTCCCCGTTGTTGTGGCAGTTCCCATCCGATTGACTGCCTGGACGCTGTAAATCCCCTCATCCGATTTGTAGCACTTTTGAATGTCGAGGCTGATGAAGCCAAAATCAAATTTAGTGATGAATCTGGAGCCAGTTTCCAGGGGCTTTCCATTCTTTAACCACGTGATAGTAAGGGTTGGATCATTTTTAGGCTCCACGGTACACTCAAAGTGGGCATTCGTTCCCTCCATGATGTCCTGGTCGTTGAGATGGGTGAGAATTGGAGCAGGGAAGGTCTGCGTATCCTGAACTGCGTCCTTGAAAACCGGTTCTTCCAGTTTCTGAATCTGCTGAATCGCCTGCGGATTTAGGGTCTGGAGTTGAAGTTTCCCCGTGGGAGTGACCTTGATGCTACAGCTCGTCGTCGCTTCTCCAACCAAGTTCCGGCCCTTGCAAGTATAGATTCCTGAGTCCGTGTCCCGCAGGCCGCTGATATCGAGAGTGACGAGCCCGAAATCAAAATTTGGCTTGAACCGAGAGCCGGATTCCAGCGGCTTTCCATTTTTAAACCACGTCACCCCTAAGTTGCTATCTCCTTTAGGCTCCAAGAATGCTTCCAAGTGGAGATGTGAGTTTTCCGGCAAATTATCATAGGATGTTAGATTTCGAGTAAATACCGGGGGTTGAAAGGTTGGAGCGACGTCCGCCGGTTTTCGGTAGGCGGGAGCTTCGATGGTTTGAATTTTCGGAAGCGCCTGTGGGTGAAGACTCGAGGATTCAATCGAGTCCCGCGGTTTGACGCGCATGGTGGCCGACGTGATAGCTTCCCCTGCCAGGTTTCGGACTTTACACATGTAAATCCCCGTATCGTTCAGAACCGTGGACTGGATGTCGAGACTGATGAAGCCAAAGTCCGTGGTTGTCCTAAATCTGGAACCTTGCTGGAGCTCGACCCCATTCAGGTACCATTCGTACGTTAAGTTTGGATCATTTATGGGAATCACGCGACATTCAAAATGGGCTGGTTGGCCCTCCCACACCTCAGCAGGTCCAGTCAAGGTCGCCGTGATGATTGGTTTGGGGAAAGTGGCAGGGGCTTCCTCCGGCCTCCCGGCAGGCTTCGCTTCGAGTTGCTGAATTTTCGGGATACTCTCCGGATGGTGGGATGTTGTGGAAACGGATGGGGTGGATGAAATCAGGTCCATCCGGGCAGTTGTGAAAGCATCTCCATGATCATTCACTGCCCGGCACATGTAGACCCCTACGTCATCCGCCCGCACAGCTTGAATATCCAAGGCCACAAATCCAAAGTCGTGAGTTTTCTTTATTCGGGAACTGTCTTCCACGGGTTTCTCATTCCGGAACCACTCGAGCCTCTGTTAATTAATCATTACTTTAATTCAGCTCATTCATGTAAGGATGTACCTTTATGTAACTTTTAAAAAAAATGAGTATATTTTTTGAAGGTTAAAACGTGTAAATTCACTTTTTAAGAGAATACTGAAGAAATTATGAGTTACCATTTTTGGGTCTCCGACGGGGATAAGGCGTCCTTCAAAATGAACGTTCTGATTCTCGGTGGCTTGAGCGTTCGCAATCGGGACGGTGAAGATTGGTCGTTGGTAAGTTATTGGGACCTCCGCACGGACGCTCATTTGCTTTTCCTCCAAAGTCTTGAGCTTACTCATTACTTCCATCCGCGAAGACTCCGTGATGACACTCTTCTCCGTCACGACCTGGAGACGGATGGAGTCAGTTGCTTGACCAGATTTGTTCTTTACCACCACACTGTACACCCCCTCATCATCTCGAACGCATTTGGAAACGTTGAGACTGATATAGCCGAAGTCATTGGTGAGGTGATGACGGGCCGAGGACTGAAGGGGTTGACCATCTTTGAACCACTCCACGGTACAGTTGGGGGTGTTGACTTTGCATTCAAAGTGGGCCGAGCCCCCTTCATGGACAAGCTCAGTTCCCATCAGCTTTGCTGTAATTACTGGAGCCGGAACGGCTTCCTCTGGTGCCTTGGCCACTTTCGGTTTCAATGCTTCCAGTTGCTGGATCTTCGGGAGGCTTCCTGGATGTTGGGAGTGGACAATGTCCTCCGTCGTTATCCGGACTTCGCAAGTGTTTACGGCTGATCCAAATTTATTCTCAGCTTTGCAAATGTAGGTACCGCTATCCTCTGGGTAAGCGTAGAGGATGTCCAGGGCAACGTAGCCAAAGTCATGCGTCGTTTTGAAGCGATGCCCGGTCTTGAGTGGCTGTCCGTTGTGGAACCAACTAATCTTCAGATTTGAGTCATTGATCGGGACGAGGTTTGTCTCCAAGTGAACATGGGAGGCCTCCGGTTGCGTCACGTTCTGGAGAGCAGTTTTAAAAACTGGCGCCATTCCAGCTGGTGCGAGCTCCTCAGATTTCTGCAACGGGTGAGTCTCCAGGGCTTGGATTTTGGAGAGGCGCTGTGAGTCGAGCGTCTCCAGCTGAAGCCCAGACTTTGAGGTGACGTTGACGGCGCATGTGATTTGGGCCTCCCCAACCGCGTTCTTAGCCTTACAGGTATAGACCCCGCTATCCTCTGGATATGCATATAGGAGATCCATGGCAACAAACCCAAAATTGTACAATGTCTTGAATCGGTGGCCGGTTGGAAGTGGGAATCCATCCTTGAACCATGAGACCTCCATGGTGGTGTCTCCTATAGGGAGTAAAGTGCTCTCCAGATGGACCGGTGTCCCTTCCACGATATTGACATTATTCAAAGGCTTCATGAACCGCGGCTTCTCAAGGGCCGCAGACTCCTCCAGTCTCTGCCTCTTGTGTGGACTCTCCAGGCTCTTGATTTTGTCCAGTGAGTCCAAATGCTGTGAACTCGTTTCAATGCTCGACTTGGACACAATGTTAAGCTGAATCTGGCTCTGGGCCTGCCCAAACTTATTTTCCGCCTTGCACGTGTAGATTCCAGAATCCTCTGCAATGAGATCCTGGACGTCCAGTGAGACGAATCCAAAGTCATACATGGGCTTGATCCGACTTCCAATGAGAACGGGCATGCCGTCCTTGAACCATGTTATTTTCATTGAGGAATCCGGATAAGGCTCCACTCTTGCCTCGATGTGTCCGCTAGAGGACTCTGGTAGGGCTGTGGGGCCGGTTAGGGACGTAACAAATCGGGGAGGAGCTTTGATCGTAATTTCTTCCTCTTCCTTCCGCCTGTACCGAGTGTTATCCTCAAGCATGCGCAGTTTCTCCACATCGTAGTCGTGGAGCTCGTCTTCCTTCCGGATTATGAGCTTGCAACTAGTGGCGGCCTCTCCGTGGGCGTTTCGGGCAACGCAAGTGTAAGTTCCAGAGTCCATTTCTTTGAGGTAGACCATATTCAGGCTCACATAGCCAAAGTCGTGGATGGTGCTGATTCGGTTGCTGGCTTCAATGGGAATACCGTTTCGGAACCAGCTCACTTTCAAATCCGAATCTCCGACAGGGATCAGGCGGGCTTCCAAATGAACCGGTTGGTTCTCGTGCTTAATGACGTCAGTGAGTGGTTTCGTAAATTGTGGGGCAATGGTGACAGAGTCCACTTGCTTCTTGGTAGCTCGCCTCCGGTTTTCCAACATTTGAATTTGACTCAAGCTGGACTCATTCAAGCTCGCCGTCTCAATGCTCCCAGTTCCAATGACATCGAGGTGTCCAGAGTTAATGGCTTGACCGCATGCGTTCCTTGCGACCACAGTATACTCTCCTCGGTCATCCACGATTGAGTTGTAAATGTCAAGGGCAACGTAGCCAAAGGACTCGACGGCGTTGAAGCGAGAACCGGACTTTAGTTCTTGACCATCCTTATACCAAACTACAGTCATTGTTGGGTCCGAGACAGGGATGAGGCGACATTCAAAGTGCCCGCGCTGGCCTGTAAAAATTAAAATTGAATTCTGTAATAGAGAAACGGGAGGCTTTTGTGCGTGATATTTCCTCTTGTCCAGAACGAGGAAAAGCATTTGTTCCAATTCTCAAACAAGTAAACGTAAAGTGAAATTTTAGCACGAAATTTGAGATTGGAATTAACTGACCTTCTTGGAGTTGAATATTGTGAATGGCTGTAGTGAAGACGGGTGCTTGAGTTGACAACAGGTCGGGTTCCTGTTGGATCCGTTTGGGCTCTTTCTCCAAGTGTGCCACCTCCACCTGGCGGTCACTCACGATACTCTTTGTCTTTTTGCAAATGAGTTCGCATTCCACTTGGTCAGCCCCTACCAAGTTTGTGGCTCTACAAGTGTAGACGCCCGTATCCTCCGGAATTACATTCTTAATGTCCAAGGCCACGTACCCAAAATCATGGATGTGGACGAATCTGGAACCAATGGTCAGGGGCTTCCCATCTTTGTACCACTGTATCGTTAAGTTCGCGTCGTTCAACTGCTCAAGCTTACATTCAAAATGGCTCGTCTCATACTCCCTGACCGATGTGTTCTTGGGTTTGGTGAGGAATCGTGGCACGGTGCTCACGGTTTCCTCCATTTGGGCACTCCTGGAGTATTTGCTGGTATCCTCAAGGTATTGGAGCTGCTGCATTCCTTTGCTACTGTAAGCCCCGCCCACTTCCGCGTCCATGCTGCTCACCACGTGCACAGGACACTGCGTGTAGACTTCTCCACTGTTGCTCTTTGCGACGCATGTGTAGACACCCGAGTCTGTCGTGTAGACTCCTAGGATGTCGAGGGAGACGTAGTCAAATTCGTATGAAGGATGGAACCGAGAGCCAACCGGGACGGGCTTATTATCCTTGAACCAATAAAGACGCATGGATGGGTCCCCCAAGGGCTGGAGGCGAGCTTCTAGATGAACATTACTCAATTCCGTGGTCTGAACTGGTTTGAGCTGCTTGGTGAAAGTTGGTGGCGGGAACTCGACTGACGTTTCCATTTCCTGACGTTTCGTGCGGTGTTCCAGGTAATCCATTTGTTCCAAGGCTGCCTCATTCAGGGTCTGACTTTCAATCAGCTGCGTCGGCTGAACTTGGACCAGAGCGCTTGTAAATGCCTGCCCAGCGGAATTCTTGGCCACGACCGTGTACTCCCCAGCATCATTTGACGTGACCTGGTTAATGTCCAGACTGACGTAGCCAAAGTCGTAATAAGTTTTGAATCTTGAGCCAATTGTCAGCGGTTTTCCGTCTTTGTACCATTCGATAACGGCATCTGGGCACTGATTCAGGTGCGTCTCCAAGTGTACCGTTGACTGCTCCTTGGTATTGACATTTGCCAACTGCTTGAGAAAGGCGGGTTTGACGGTTGAATCCTCCCGGCTCATCTTGGCCACGGATGAGACTTGTTGGGTCTTCTTTTCTACGACAAGGTCCGCAGTTTGTTGCTTACGGCCAAACTCGTTGCTAACAATGACCGTGTAGATCCCGCTATCCTCCTTGGTGACGTTGTTGATGTCGAGGGAAACGTATCCGTACTCTACGTTCGTCTGGATCCGATTACTTAGCTGGAGCGGCCGGTTGTCCTTGTACCACGTGACTGTGGCCTCTGTCTGATTGAACTGAGTCTCAAAGTGGGCCCGCTGACCTTCGAATAGCTTTGTCGTATACTTGAGCTGCTGGATGATCTCTGGAGCAAAGTTGTAGGAAGCCTTGGAAATGACGGTCCGTTCCAGGGATTTCGTGACCGTCTCCAGCTTCTTTAGTGTGAGGGAAGCGGATGACTGGGCTTGGCCGAGCTTGTTTTTAGCAACGCACGTGTAGGTTCCCATATCCGACTGGCGCAACTCCTTGATGGTAAGAGCAACGTAGCCGAAATTGAAGAATGAGTTGATACGGGAACTCGCCTCGACTGGGATCCCATCTTTAACCCATTCAATAAACATGGAGGGATCATTTAGGGGCTCCAGGCGGGCCTCAAAATGGGCGAATCCCAATTCCTGCAAATCCAGCTGGTCCCTCAACGGGGTCTTAAAGACGGGAGCCGTGGTCACCTCCACAACTTCCTCTTCCACATATTTGGAGACTTGGCGCGTATACTCAAACCTTTGTTCCGCTGGTTGTTGTTGGACAATCACATTCAGTTGGGCCATGCTCTCGGCCTGCCCGGCCTTGTTCCAAATTCGGCAGGTGTAAATCCCGGCATCCTCTGCCCGGAGATGGTTAATGTTGAGACTCACGTAGCCAAAGTTATTGATGGTGTTGATGCGGGAGCTGGAGACGAGCGGGCGGCCGTCTTTGTACCATTCCACCTGAACATTGTCCCCAAGTGGCTCAATCCGTCCCTCAAAATGAGCGGATGAGGACTCGGGGAGGCTTAAAGATTTAATTTCTCTCGTGAATCGTGGAGGGACTGACGGCTCTTCCATCACCGTCGTCTGGCGCGTGTATCGAGATGAGTCTTCCAGGTATTGCAGTTTGGACATGGCGGCTGAGGTCACTTGCGAGTATGACTCTTGGCGAGCTAAAGGAAATTCATCGAAGAATTTATTCCCCCATTTTTCATATTCTCAAAGTTTTCGTTGAGGCTAAAACTTACGTTCGACGTGGAGCAAGGCGCTGGACTCTGCAGTCCCCGTGGCACTCTTGACGACGCACCTAAAGACCCCACTGTCACTCAGACTCGTATTGATGATGTCCAGTGCGACGAATCCAAAATTATTGACAGTGTTGATCCGAGAACTGCTCTCCACTAGCCGGTCGTTCCAGTACCAATGTATACTCATCGTGGAGTCCCCGACGGGGTAGACCTTGGCCTCGAAATGAGCTCGAGAGCCTTCAATCACGTTCAAGTCCTTGAGCGGGATGAGGAAGATTGGGGGCTCGTAGACGGGCTCACTGAGCTGTCGCTTGTAGGTCTGCTTCACGGGCTCAATGTGTCGGAGGTAGATGACCTCAGGGTCCACTGGAGGCTCGGGCTGAATTGTTTTGACAGGCTTCGGGAGTTGGAGACGCCAGGAGGGTTGTGGTGGCTCCTCCTCCTCTACCACCGTCACCCTGGCCCTGGTTGAGGTCGTCCCTGCCGTATTCGTGGCAATCACAGTGTACCATCCCGAGTCACTGATGGTGGTGGACGGGATGAAGAGCGTGGACGTGTCCGTGATGGTGCTAATGTTCACGTGATGATCCTGACTAATTGGGTAGTTGTCCTGGAATTAATTAATTCCGCGTGTTACTACTGGTAGTTGTGAAAAATCTAGTGCGCATGCTTACCTTTTGCCATTGAATCCTGACATCAGGAACGCCCATGACCCTGACGCCCAGTTCCAGTTTGTCTCCCGTCCGAATGGTGGTGGATTTAAACCTCTGCATGAATTTGGGTGAGACGAGGACCTCTGCCTCAATGACCTCCAAGTTCATCTGACATCGATCCTCTCCCTGGACGTTCCTGGCAACGCACGTCACCAGGCCCTCCTCCGCCTTCTTGATGTTGTAAATGAGGAGGGAATGGTTCCCGGACTCATTGACGAGCGTCTTATGATTTCCATCGTTCAAAACCTGGACTCCATTGATGAACCACGTGAGCTCTGGGTATGGTTTCCCAATGACCTTACACTCAATCCGAGCCGTCTTCCCTTCCTGCACCTGAAGGTCACTCGGACGCTTGAGGAACTGCGGGGGTGAGGTCTTGACTTCCTCCTCCAATTTGTCTACAAATAGCTGGGATGACTGAACAATGCATCCCAGCGGATTCTCCAGGAGAACAGTGTAGTGTCCGGAGTCTTCTGGGAGGATCATGCGCACTGCGAGCGTGGATTCGTGCTGCCTGCTTGTAATGGAGACTCTGTTGGAATTGACGAGTCGACTGCCGTTGTGAAACCATGTCACGCTCGCGTCCGGATTGGCAGTGTAGCGGACAGTAAATGAAGCTGTTGACCCTTCTAGGAGTTTAGTATTCCGCAGTGGCTGGGTGAGTACTGGCGGAGACTGGGGTGAGCCGTAATTGATATACTTGGGGACCGGCGTCTGGGCCTGACGTTGCTCCGTGTTGATTTCCCTGTAGGAGGTTTCGTTGAGGAGACGTTGCTCAAAGGTCTCCACAATGAATTCCTCAGTGCGGGACTGCTGCTGGGACCATCGCTGTTGTTGGGTCAATTGTTGTTGTCCCTGCGCCCTCTGTGGCGGGGCTGGTTCTGGTTGGACAAATACCGTACAGACGGCATCTCCGTAGTCATTCCTGGCACAGCAAGTGTACTCCCCTTGGTCTTGGGCGTTGATGGTGTTGATATGCAATTGAATCTTCCCACTTTGGGGGTGATAATTCATAGCATACTTTGGAGACGCTGGAAATTGGAAGTTGGCATTGTTCATAAAGTTTTCTTCTTTTTTTCTTTTCATAAAATAAATTAAATGAATAAAAACTTACGTGTAAGAGTTTTTCCATTTCGAATCCATTCAACGGTAGGCTTCGGCGTCCCTGTCACGCACCCTTCAAAAGTGGCAGTTGATCCGCTCGCAAATCTCGTGTTACGAAAAATTTGAGTGAAAATTGGTGGACTAAAATTCAGAAAATCCGCATTCATTAATAAAAAAAAAAGAGAAATGAAACATTCTCGCATTCCTTCCTTCAATTCAAACAAGAGAAGAATAGTACTCACCTGCCGCTGCCGCCAACATTCCGCGGCAAATTCGTGATGGATTGAAGGGGTTGCTGTTGGCCTTGACGCTGTTGCTGTTGTAAGTAGTGCTGCTGCTGTTGTTGTTGAATTTGGCGATCGTGCTGGTGCTGCTGTGTGGATACCAAGTGTTGTTGCTGTTGAATTTCGCGATGGTGCTGTTGCGGTTGCTGCTGTGTGGATACCAAGCGTTGTTGTTGTTGGATGTATTGTTGTTGCTGCTGCTGCTGTTGAGCTTGATATCCATACTGCTGTTGCTGTTGCATAAATTGTTGTTGTTGCATTCGCTGTTCTCGGTGCTGACTCTGTCCATCTTGAGTCACTGAAAAGTGCCAAAAGTGGAGTTTCTTAATTGTGGATTGCAGAGGGAAAGCCTAGTCCACACTTTCCTAGTTTTGGCGTTGCGCCAATTTCAAACTTCGTATTCAGTTTCTCGTTAAAAATAGAAGTGAAGTCAAAGTGGGAAGAATCCTAAGATGGAGGACACACTGAGTCATATGCCCTAGGCGGCGACACAAAAATTAAGAGAAATGAACGCAAGCGATTAAAATAACGTTTGTTTAACTCAGTTGAAATTGTATCCTTTTACTAAGGATGCGAGAAGGTTAGCACGCGAACATTAGTTTGAAATTCGTCGTGCCCGCCGCCATTTTAGCAGTATGGAGAGCGGGAAATAATATGAGAAAGAGACAGGGCATACCTTCCATGTATTGTTGTTCCGTCGAGTGTTGTTGAATGACCGTCTTTTCAACCACACCTGAATTTAATTTCTGTTTCTTCATCGTATCGTTTCCTTTTGAATTAACTTAAATTTAGAACAGAATCCAAAAGTTTCGCTCGTTGTATTTTTAATTAAATTCGATCAAGCTGTATTCGCAATTCGTTCCGTGGATGAGCCCCCTCACTTAAATTCCATGGCACTTAACTCTTAACCAAACCAAATTAGAAAATTACTTTCTACAAAACGGCTCCCTGCCCTTCCGGGTCGTTTCCGTCACTGGTATACAAAATTCCCGGAAATGTAAGAGGTTTCCTCGCCTTGGAAGAAGTTTAAAATACAACTGAAACTGAAGAGGCAAGGAGTGAGGATGATACGCTTAGGAAGATCCGAATTTCCTATTTTTAGAAAGTTGCTTTCATAACTTCTTTACATTGAGGTTAACATGTCGAGGAGACTCGTCCAGACGCTCGTCTTTTGCAGTTTCCCAGTCGCATTTAGCACGGGAGTAGTTTTTTTGGCTCTAGATGCCGGATTGTCGGGTATCGTTTTAATAATCCACCGAATACCACCCTGCTCCAACCCTCCTGCCCACCTCCCCCTTGGCATCCGGAGCGTATCGGATTCAACCTATCCATAATCGCAACCTACTAAAGATTGACTAACCGACTGCCACACCACCACTACCATCATAAACCCAGACGTATCTAAGACACGATGACTCACCGCTCCGTGCATATTTGTCACCACGGACTGCAGTAAACAAAGTCAAAAGGATAAAGCCGGCGCATGTCAAGTCTGAGCTCAAGGTTTCTGATTGGGATGAGTTACTGAAAAAGCGGCAATGGCAACTCATACCTTACATAAATCTAATCTTGAATTTATATTATGGGGACCTGAACTGCTGAATTTAGGGGAATTGGAACGTAAAACGTAACTCCTTTGGAATTGACATCAATTTGGAATATAACGGCATCCATTGTTATTATTTTAAAACCAAGGCACAAGCTCTAATTTTAGCATATGCTACGTATATTCCGTTTCGCATTCGAAATTAGAATCACAGACTAGCGACTCTGCCCCTGTTCTCAAACTCATAATCTTTTAATCCCTTTCCAGAACATTAATTTACGGGAGCCTTCTTTCTATACATTTATAAAG
>Ga0194135_10001096_pt1 | contig 15917 bp, 16 predicted proteins | sample LitLau_LLRF_2013_FD_134024 | JGI IMG/M metagenome (GOLD analysis project Ga0194135, IMG submission 134024) | Freshwater sediment microbial communities in response to fracking from North America - Little Laurel Run_MetaG_LLRF_2013 (version 2) | ecosystem: Environmental > Aquatic > Freshwater >...
CCGGATAAAAAAAAAAAAAAAAAAAAAAGTCAGCAGATGCACCGAAGAAGATCCTTCCATCAGAATACAAATTAAGAGAGAAAAAATTGAAGTTTTCTCTCTGTACTTTGATGCTTTTAATAGTAAAGACATGCGAATCCGGAATTTTGGGAACATGACGCCATCCATTCCAGAGATGCAGCCTTAATTGAAATCATGAGAGGCTAGCTATCCGATGTCGGTTAGACACTTTTACACGCCTTGTGTTTGCTCATTTCCGAAAAAGCCCGAAAATCCTCGCTTAACTAATTTGCAGTGTCTGAATGCTGCTTGTGTAAAGTATTATGGCAAAGGCCGGGGCTTCCTTTCTTTCGCTCATCCACTTATAGTTTTTCAGTCATGAAATCCAATACACGAGATGGAAACCTTATATAAGAGGACCAGTTTTTCCACCATCCCTCATCAGGATTCAGGGATCACGCAATTTCATTATGTAACTGACCATGGCCATGGTACAAAACCAGTTTCCATAAGCAAATAAGCTAAGGTTTCTTCCGTCCAGCCGTCTATTCTCATCCCCTTTGTCCCGTGGCGAGGAAATCAGTTGATGAAGTCTAGACGAGACAGTCTGAGTTACTGAAGAAGAACGGACGCACGCAACGTTTCTATTCTTGTCTCGAGCAATTAGTTCCCAACACTCGGCACACTTTTCCAAACCGTTGTGATTTATTTAGGCTGAAATGTTTGAATTGGATCCGGAGTACATCCCACTTCGGGATAATGCCAGCCTCCACGGACGACTCCACCTCATCTACAGCAGGTAACCATCCAATTCGGAACTTGACCTCCCACGCCGCCTCATTCCTAAACAATAATACTCGTCCTTTTTTCAATTCTCTTGCGTTGGATCCCATTCTGTTTCTAGGTTTCATCTTCAATGGATCTTTTTCTTTCTCGGGACAGGGCTCCTATTTGTTACCATCCTTGGTAATTTACAAATTTACACTGTTTGATGTCACTCTGGTTTAACGTTTTTATTAAAACTGGAACTAATAAATGCTTTCAGCTTTGGCTAGCGCTGCTGGAACGGAACCCAATGAAGAAACCCCTCCTGTTCCACCCCCTCAAATGACAAAAGAAGATGACGGAGGAGAAGCCGGAACTGGACCAATCCGCATCCTCCAGTCACATGCCGTTTTTAGAGCTACAGTTAAGCCGATTTTACTGAAAACCAAAAAAAGTGGGAAGGATTCCATGGACGCTTCCACTCCAACGTCAAAGTCAACGATGGAAGACCGCCGAGCTCGAATATCATCAGCCTTCTCCCCACAGTACACTGACAAAGCATCCTTCTGGAACGGAACTTTCCGATTTGAAAGTGGACCCTCGGCAACCACGAAAGCCCCCACCTTTGCCGCCCTCGTCGGCTCGAAAGCGGAAGTGCTCAAAGTAGAACTCGCCAATGTGACGATTGAGGCTGCCGCCCTCTCGGCGGATCTCGACGGTTGTGTGAATCTCAAGTCCCTGATCCTCTCCAACGTTTACGTCACTGGCGAATTCCAGCGCGTCTTCCTCCCATCCCTGGAGACTTTCACTCTCCGTCAATTGGGATCCCCCGGTGAGTCGAAAGGAGACTACCAGGATGCTACCAAACTCAAATCCCGCCTCTTCTTTGACAAAACCCCGTCCCAGAATTGGGATTTAGTAAAAGATGTTGGGAAGCTGGAAACGCGGGTTGAGTTCGCCCTGGACGGGGTCACCCTCCTCAAAATTAGTCCCAGTTCCGAAGAAATTGTACTCTACGTTCCCTTCTGCGACGGGATTTTGCAGAGCGTTAGTTGGACCTTGTCTACGCTGACTCTCGTCCAGTGTAACATCACCACCTCCTCCATCCCAACAAATCTCCTCTACTTCAATGTCTACAAAGTAGGGATTCTGGAAGGTGGGAATTGGAGTACGATCATCCGTGGGTTTACCCGGATAACGGCCTTTTCTGCCCAAATCCCTGGAGAGATCCTCAACTTGTCTCATTTCCCATCTACCCTAACTACTCTGACAGTCATTGACACGGAACTGGACTATGAGAATGACTACCGTTCCTCCATTCTCAACTTGGCAGTTGGGTATCACCTCGGAGCCAAAGTATTGGAATGTATTGATAAGATCATGGCGACGGTTGAGAGAGTAGCCGTGTTTGGGCTCCCGGATGAATCCGATGCGAACATCCTCCTCCAAAAACTCCTCCTCAATACAACTGCCCACTGGATTGTGATGGAGGAGTTCAAGAGGAATCCAAACTCCAATTTCCCAATCCAGCAATGGGTTGAACAGTACTTGAGTGGGCTGGGGATACCGGAAGGCTCAAATAATTTCTTAATCACGATGAATCGGAACAAGTTGAGTCAATTCAGTGCGAGCGGAAGCAGGAGTGGGCGGGAACTGAGCCCCTACGAAACTGACTACTATCACTACGCACTATTGGGCTGGTATAAAACCACGACCCACGAGGCCTACTCGGCTATTCAGAAACGGAAATTGGCCAATTTGAATAACCGTGCCTAAGTTGTCACACACCGTCAGTCACCGTCACCCTCACTCTATCATCAGTCACAGTCACTTTCAACAACATTTTGCCCATTTTCTTAACAACCTCCGTCGCGTAACATTTTATTAACTCTTGTTTCCCTATCTTTCTGTTAGGATTAGTATTTTTTTAAATTGAGCTATTTCCTTGATTAACTGTTAACAATATCACTTGTCTTGTCTTGTGCCGTCCCGTAATTAGTCAAGTTAAGTTAATTAAGGGCAGGGATACGTAAACAAAGATTCTTGGTGAGGAGAATGGCGGGTGTTTACTAGACTACTAGGCTATACTTGGTGTTTCAAAGTGTACGGACCAAGGAAGAGATTAAGAATTTAGTAAAGTGAATCTGTGCGCTAAATTGACTGACTCGTAGTTCCTAAGCGTTAATTCAACTTCCCACTACTACTACTGGCACCCTCAATCACCGGCGTCGGCATCGTGCTTGCACTCAATTGGGAATTTCCGATGCTGTCACTCAAACCTCCGCTCGACTCGACCTGGGCCGCTCTCGCTTTCTGGAGTTGCTTAAGCCGTTGTTCCAGGGGATCAGTAAATATCCATGTGTCACCGGCTGGAAGGAACTTCCGAGGTCGCCATGTCTCTTTCCGCTCCGCTCTCTGCCGGGCCTCCTGTCTTTGCTTCTCCTCTAATTTGTATTTCGCTTCGGTGGCTTTGTCAATGTCCTTGCGCCTAAACAAGCAAGAGGATAGTCAGATAAGATTAAGGGATTCCAGCATTCACCATTCCAGCATTTTCGAGGACTTACTTTAGACCCACGGTCACGTCCTTCCACATTCGGCGGGACTCATACATTTCCTGATCTGCAACTCGACGAGCTCGCTTCTTGGTAATGTCCAATCGTTTCACGTCTACAAACTTTTCAGTCCGTCCATCCGCCCATTTCCCAGTCATGAGTCCGTTCCATTCTCCCTCCACAGTTAAAAACGGTTTCTTCTTGTCATCCGGACTAAAAACTTGAGCCAAGACCTTTAAATCCCACCAACAAAATAGTATTAGCCGAGCCGGAGGGTTGAAATCGTAATGTGAAAATTCCATTCAGCTCAATATGAGATGTCATCACGTACCCGATTCTTTTCTCCACTAAAGAATGGTTTTGTCTTGAATTCGACTGTTGCATTGAACCCAGTTTGTGTGCAGGAAATCGTGACCGGTCCGCCCAGTTCAACCCAAGGCGTCGTGAGTATTGAACGGGCATAACCATTGGGAAATCCCAGGACGTAGTCCTCTCGAAGCGGGGAATGGAGTGTTAGCAGGGCATGCCCAATGTTGATAACCCCTGTGGACAGACGAAATTGATTGTGAGTCCTCGTGATTAATAGAAACTCAGCAGGGAACCTCGTCTTCCTTCTGCGTGAGTTGTGCATGTGACAATGAGGGAGAACCCTTTCTTACCAATTGACAATCCAAGGAATTTAGATTTTGTCCAAATATGTGCATTTAGTGAAATCTTCTTCCCTCGATGTTCTGCATAAAAGGCAGAGATTGGGGGGTGATGAGAAACTTGCTCAGCAAAGAACATAACCGCGTCCGGATTTTGAACCCATGGGAGTAGTTTTGCCTTTGAGTCCAAATCATCAGGATCCACTCCACTGTTGAAAGGAGTCGAGTTTGAGGAATTCTTTTGAGGGAGGTCCCAGTAGCACTGAAATACTTCACCCAGAATGGGATTGTAAGGCTTCTTTGCAACTTCAGATCGTCGTCCTGCATGGAATGAACCTAAATACCACCTGATAAAAAAAAGTCATAATAGTAAAAGTACCAGTTCCACGTGTGCACTTGACTCAGGTAAAGTTAAAACGATTGAGGCGTGCGTATTACCGTAGTACAGCTACCATCCGATCCTGGGCCGTCCTGGAATCCGTAATATCAACAAACATGTCGGGATGTGCAAAAAAGTCGGCGTACATCTCTAGTAAAGATCTCCGCTCCAGGATGAAAGTAGGGAGGACGACCTTGGTTAGGTCCATACCAATTTTGACTTGTGAGAGGAGATGGGAGATGACTGAGCCGTGGGAGTCAAAGGAATCCAATTCATCATCGGACGGGTTGTCGTAGAGGGAATCAAAATCAACCTCGTCCACTGATCTCGTCCGGATTGGCAAATGTCGTTGGTTATGCCCGCTCGCACCGCCGCTACTCCCACCAACCAATTTCTTCCCAGAACCTAAAGGCATTTGTCCGTCTCCTCCACTGTTCTCCTCCTCAAGCTCAACGCCGTCAGCTCGTTTTGCCTCTCCTGACCTGCCAAGAGTATCATATCCATCGTAAAATTATCACTACTGTGATCCCCGCATTTAGCGTATGGAGAATGTGAAGAAAAAAGGTCCACTTACTCTTCACTGTCCTCTCTTTTCTCTTCCTCGACAAAGTCTTCGGCGTCGTAGAAATCCTGCTCGTCGTCCGAACTGGAGTAAGAGAAGAGGACTGGATTCTTGTCCGAAGGGGAGATTGGGCTCTGGATGATGCGTACAGGAGAATTAATTCGACCGGCTGCGATTTCCGGGGTCGCCCCTTCCCCCGCTGAAGACTTGGAAAGGGGGAATTTGGAAAGTGGTTTTCCAGAAGGAACGACTCCGTTAGATCCTCCTTCCTGAGCTTCAGAGGCAATGGCAATCCCAATTTGAATTTCGGGATCTTGCTCCGTGTATCTCAAAATGATGGGCGTCGAGACGTCCGGGACTGGAAATGCAGTATTCTATAATTCATACAAATAATTTAGATTAAACTCTTCACTATTTCTCTACATTTTGATAATTTGATAAATTACACACAAAATTGGTTCATTTTTAAAAAGTTCAATCATAAACTCGAAAAGTTTTTGGAGTTGGTGAAGACTTGCGGTACGTAACCACTAACAACGTTTTCTTCTTTTCCTAACCTGATCTCACAGGATCTTATAGCCAAGGTAAATGAGTTCTGTTTGTACAGGCCCCATCTCCACCAATCACAAATCCTCCTTGACTGCCTACCTTTGCAATTTGAAGAAGGACGATGCTATGCTTTATTGCACTGAGGAATTCATTTCCTTTGGCAACAACACCAGCAAGTTCGGGTCTCCCTTCTAATTCACCAATTTGCTGAATGAGCATTTGCAAGTACACGTCGGCCTGGGACAAGCGCTGCTCGAATCCAAGCAGCGGCTGAGTGGAAGCGTCTCCTCCGGTCGGGAAGTAGTGAGATTTAAAGGAAGGCCGGAGACGGGCGTGTTTTAAAATGGCGTCTTCTAGGGCTCTCACCTAACAATGATCAATAATAAATTGTTAAAGGAAACAATATTGGTCAACATTAAAACTTTTTCGGAATGACAAATTGACTCCTTCCGGGACCTGGGCTTTGTCCAACTTACCCAAATCTCACGCTCTTCCGCATCCTTGGCCTGGAGATGAAATACTTTTGCATCAACAGTTATAGTGAAGTTTGCGTCGTCCTCATCATCAATCCCCAAAACAGCTCCCTGGAGTCGAATACAGCCTCGACGGACCCCACGGCGCATCTTCTCCTTTGACTATTTGTACATTGGAACCGAGAAAGAGAAAATAAGCGTAACTGTAGGGCAGGGTAACCCACATTGGAAATGGAATTGGCATTCAACTATAATAACCGTGAAATGGGGAAAGAGGCGGGCTAGTCTATGAGCATAAAGTCTGCGGGGAGCCAATCAGAAATCGAGCCTGAATTATTTAAGAGTTAATCGAGGTGAGGGAGAAGTCTTCAAGTCTTCAAAGACAATCAATTCCTAATATTTATTGAGCTGAGGTCGATTTTTGACTATTTGCCTCGCTTCCTCACTGGCATTTCCATTTCCAAAAAACAGAACACACCAGACAGACAACAGTCTCATAGAAAATGCAATCAATAAGGATATGCGGCAGTGGCACAGAGAAGGGGGAACAAGACAGCAGCAACCAAGAGCACGCCCCATGTAACTTGTGGCATCCTCAAAGGGAGAGTATAGTAATTTAATAGTTTAGAAATTTAGGAGCAAAGTCAACGCACGGACGTGTCAATGGCAGTTACGGATGAGAAAAAAAAAGAAAATGAATAAATTATACAGGAAACAAGCCAACATTTTGATTAGGGAAGCATGAAAGTGTGTCACCGTCAGTCAACCTTTCCCAAGGTCAAGGACAGTCATCTTGGAATAGTTGTTTGGCTCAAGTCGTTTACCTTTTCCAAGGACGAGCAAACTTGACCTTAACGCCTTCAATGATACCTTAGCAGGGGAGAGGTCACTCACACCACGCATCACGCCGGCTTAAGATCCCAGTTATCTCCCCCACATAGAGAGAGAGAGAGAGAGAGAGAGAGGACAGAGGAGTGACAGATTAGGATGATATTGTGTGACCTTGCCAGGTGGGAAGGGAAGGTGAGGCCGAACTGGAAGAAAAGCCCTATTCTTTGAACTAAACTCTTGTGGAGGTTGTGAATAACAACGATATGCTACCCATCCAACCCAACCCACAATTATTATTGTAATCTCAGAAAATGTGGCACAGTCCACGAGTAATTTTTATCTATCCCAACAGACCGCAGACAAGACAGACCGAATAGAATCAAATCAAGCGTCCTTCACCCTGGAAGGTAGTCCAGGACTAGGACGTTCAATAACCTACGTTCAACAACCTAGGTTCACGTTGTATGAGCAAAAATAGAAAATGGAAGTATGTTAATCTCGGTAAGGAATGTAATTAGGAATAGGATAAGTTGTTAATTGATTATAATTTTCTAAAGCAAGTTGAATAAAGTGGGAAATTGTGAGAGATTCTACATAATAATCAGACTATCGTACCGTGTAATATGACAAGAGCCCCGTAGTCTCATCTAACACGAACCAACGAAATTGCCAACCTTTCATCACATTCGTCCATTTGCTGAGGGACCCTTCCATCTGGGCGGTGGGTTGGTGGAAGAGGTCAAACGTGTACGGATTCGTCCTGACCCTTGTCCCGGTTTCCTGAAAGTTAAACTACGGACACTGACTGACTCACTACCTGCAGAAGAGTAAACAGTGAGGAAGAGTCAACTGCACTGTTTCTCAAATCTGAACTTCCTCCAACTGATGTTAAATTACAAGTTGGACTGAAGGATACACACAGAGGGAGACCCTCAATACATAGGCGGGCTAAGATTAGGGTCACAATTAAATTTAAACTGCTAATTATTCCACGTTATAATTTATACCCACATCCTTTAGAAATATTTGTTGACCCTTGACCTTAATTTTTAGCTTTTATTGGCGTCTCGTACTTTTGGATTTCCAATGTCATTTACCCAGATCTAGATGAAGTACAAAGGAAGTTGGGGAACTTGAGAGAAACAAGTTGAAACTGGAACTGTTGTGTGTGTGTGTGTGCCTGTCATGTCATTCATGTCATATGGGAGTTGTGACAGACGACACTCTACTACCGTGTGACCGTGGACAGTTCCCGTCTCCTCTGAGCTCAGATTGAACCCGATCCCATAATCTATTGGAATGAGTTTCTTTGATTTTAACATTTCGAAATTAACTAGTTTTGAGCCGTCGGAGTTTTATTCGGATACATTTTCCGTGGATGAGTTTATACAGAGGAAGCGGTACAGCGTCCCGCTTGACGTTCTCCGTGATGAGCTGGGCCTACACTTGAAATCCCTTCGGTCATCTCTCATTGAGCTCATCAATCAAGACTATGGGCAATTTGTCAATTTGTCATCAAACTTGGTTGGATTGGATGGCAAGATTCAAAACATCACGGGACCATTGACAAGGGCACAGAACGATATACAGGTGGGTAGATTTTTGACAGATTATGTATGATTAATAAGGTCTCCGCAATGGTTAGCTAAAATCCTCCTTCGTTTTCATTTCAGACTTTGTATTTGTCTCTGGAGCGGACATTGACTGGGCTTCAAGGGGAACTAGATGAGCGTAGGTCTCTCCGTGCCACGCAGAGTCAGCTCCAATTACTTCGCCGAGCTCACGCGTGCTTGGAATCATCAGAAAAGTATTTGGAAAGGTGTCCAGCAGAAATCCAGACGAGTACAGATTTTGCCGCACTCAAAGTTGCTTGTGACAAGGTAGCTGATACTCGTCAGCTGATCCAGAGATGTCTTCCTTCACCGCTTGTCGACAACTTTCAACAGGTGGGTTGCCTGTCGTCAGTCAGTCTAAATTATCATTACAGCCTTTAGGACATAGGATAAAACAATGATTACGAGTTGGGTTGTGGGAGTCGGAGTAGGAAATGATTGATTGAGGGTAAACAAAAGTGTCATTCATTAATGTGCGGTTTTTCTGGTCTAGCGTTGTGAAACCTGTTGTGCAGTTGTGTTGAAGAAACTGGACGTCCTCATTCGAGCTTATGCAGATGGAGAAATACCAAACCCAACCACGGATTCCATTCCACTGGGCAGTGACGGTGATTCTGACCGGACTCTCACCGTCAGGTCCATCCTCTTCATGTACTCTCAACTCCAGGCTGAAGTCCAGGCAGAAGCCATTTTCATCAATGACATTCTAAAACCAAAGTGTGATAACGTTTTGACACAGAAGGGGAATGTGGCTGCCCTCCTCTCGGAAATTGAGTCCTTTATCCACCATTCCCCAATTCTCCGCGTGGGGCGTGAGGTGGAGGAGTTCCCTTGGATGAGAAAATATGATTTCCTCTCACGCGGTGTCTTCCCTCACCTGGTCAGTATCCTCATGAAACAGTTTCCTCACATTTGGTCACCGTCGACTCCGGATACTTTCCATTCCAACTGGTTGCGGTGTTCGTCATTTATTGAGATTGTTGAGTCCGCCCTTCCTTCCTTGGATCATTTGGAAAAGTTTAGGAGCTCCGAGGTGCTCAAGGAGTTTACCAGGAAATGGCAGTTTAATGTCTACTTTCAACTCCGGTAAGTCAATTAATACAATTTACCAAATGTGTTGACATGCCGTTACACAATCTCTACAGTTTTCAGTATATTCTTTCCTAATAGGTTTCATTCCTTAGCAATTGAGTTGGAATCTGCACTCGAGTCCATCCATTCCACATGTCCAATGCCTGACTTCAAATTGGATGCTACACGAATTCTGGTCAAAGTCATCAATCAGGTAATGAGAAACACAATAACAGAATAAAGGGAATCAACTGGACATTCCCTCACTGTGTTTGTAATAATTTAGTGTTGGGACAAGGAGAAGATTTTCATTGTGCAACTATACGGTCGTTTCATGAAAGCAAGTGCCTTGTTCATCTCTCGCTACCTCAAAGAAATCCAAGTCCAAGTTGCCTCCAATCCGAAAGTGACTTTAGATCAACTAATCTCCGTCTCGGCGGATCTTAGCCTAAGTGAGCTCATTCTAAGACAAATCCTGGTGGAGAAGATGGATGCTGCCAGGAGTACAATTCCAACCACCACCACCTCCCCTGCTCAGAAAGAATCAACAACTCCAAGGGAGGAGGGGACCGTTGATGACGCAGGTGCTAAATTCTTGTCAATGTTCAACTGGGAGGAGACAAAGGCGGGTTTGGAGGACAGGCTCACAGAGCTCACTGTCGCCCAAAGTCTTTCCCACGTCTCCGCCGTCAATGAAGTCCCAAGACTCTTCCGTCGTACGAACCGAGAAGTGCCGACCAAGCCGAGTGACTACGTCCATAGCATTCTCCAACCAATTCAAACCCTCCGTCAGAGCATGAAAAATGCCAAACAAGGAGACCTCCTGGAGAGGGTTGGACCGAAGGTGGGGCAGCAAGTCACGAATCGGTAAGTCCAGCACATGCCGAACAGAAACGTCTTTTTACATTTCTAATCCGATTATACCTGCCCGTCTCATGCCTGTTTTGCCCGCTTTAGATACAAGGCCCAAATGGATGAGGTCCTAACCTCTGTCCAACGTATGGAAGAAAGCTTGAAACGACTCAAGAAGGTCAAAGGTCAAAATCAACAATCCTCAAACGGAAATAACGAAAGTGATCATCCCAAATTGAATAGCATGAATTTATCTGATGATGACAAAATCCGCCGTCAAATCCAACTTGACTTTGAATACTTAACTGAGCAGGTAAGGGTATTTAGGAGTAGGTTTAGCTACTAAATTATTATTAGATTATAGTTAATTTAGTTAATTAAATTAACACAAAATACAAAATGGGTATACTGGACACGGACAGGCGGTAATTAACAAAGTTGATTTTGTTTCTTGCAGATCCGAACCATGGCTTTCCTCTGAAGATGAAGCCTTAGAAGAGAATTTGATCCGACCCATCGCTGTCCTCTGAGGAAGAAGAGGATTTAGAAGAGGACTTGTCAGATTTTCTTTTTTCTTCCTCTGAAGAGGATTCGGATTCGGATTTGAGTTCTCCCTTTACTTCCTCCTTAACCTCCCGCTTGGCCTTGACATCCTCATCCGACTTGTCTTGGTCCTCCTTGACCCCGTCCTCGTCAGACTGAGCCTCCGCGTCCGCATCCACATCCGATCCTTTCTCTTCATCCCGGTTTTCTTCGAACGTCTTTCCCTCCTCATCTGATTTCTCTTCTTCTTCTTCCTCTTCTTCCTCCTCCTCAGCCAAGGCTTCCAACTCTCGTTCTCGGGTCCGTTGGAACTTGTAATCACCTTGGGTCAGCTCAATATGCTTCACGCACAGTTTAGTGTTCAGTTGTGCATTGGGGCCTCTCGTCCTTCGTTTGTTGAGTCGAACTCTGGGAGAAAAAGCAATAAAGTATTAAAAACTTGTTCACTTGTTGTGGGAACCAAATGTTGGCTGGTAATGTTGGACGAAAGGAAGCGTTTTCTTAAGTGCTGACTGCTAACTGATAAATTGTATCTAACCTTGTCTCCAATTCATTGTAGTAGACTCCATCATCCCGAATCACAAAAAAGTAGTTTTCTTCATAGCCCTTGGTGGCCTTACTCTTGACGTTCCAATTGTACTCTCGGGCCATTCGATACTCGTAAACTTCCTCATCATTGTACTCTCTGTTGGCATCTACGTCACTCTTTCTCTTTGTCAACGTATCTTCTGTTGGGAGAAAGTAAGCCACAAACTGCTCACCACTCTCGTCCATGACACCGCTGGAAATAGTTAAAAAAAAAAGCTAATCGATTGTTGCCGATTGATATGTTCATTTCCGTTTTCCATTCTTCGTCAGACCAAGTTTGGATCTCATTCACCAATCCCGTCACCACGTCCTCCCTCCACTATCAAAGGAAGCTACAGTGTTAACTCCAAGTGGGAAACAGCAAAAATCGGAAGGATGATTGCGTAACCTCTCGAGCACACTGGTTTCACATTGATGGGGGTAAAGCGAGTGCATAGGACAGGATTGTAAAGTTATCGAATTCGCCTTTGTTATCATCATTGTTCCGATAGGAAAGTTGTTTTGAGCTTGCGTAGCGTCAAACGGATACTCACCGAATCATTGCTTGAGACATTTCTTCGATCTGAACAGTTGACGATCGTCCAATCGGAGCAGGATCCGAATCAAAAATTACCTAACGCAAAAGAGAAGGAAAAATTCATCCATTAAGTAATTGGGCAATGAAAGTGCTTGAATGTGAGTTTGAATTCGTGTCCTTTTACCTGAGCACAAGGATACTTCCACAATTTGAAATCTGGGAAAATAGGAAGGATTTCCAACGGCGTCACTTTGGGTTTGGAGAAATGGGATGTAATAGGTTTAGCCGAGTCCTCAAACGTCTTTTCAATAGCTTTGATTTGCGAATCCCGATCCGAGTAATGCCAGTCATCCTTCAACTTCTTCTTGATAGAGTATCCCACTTTAGCCTCAACCTAAGACGCAAGAGATTTTTTTTTAATTAAAAAAAATGACAATTCGGAGGCTTTCTCACCTTGTCAATCAGCTGAGGCTGGAACCGAGTCTGTTCTGTAGAAATGTATTCCGTTCTCCGGAGCCAGGAGACATTCCGGGAATGATGGACGGAGCGCTTCTGATTTTTCTGAACTAGGACTTCCTCCTCCAGGAGACGCTCATCCTTTGCATCCAATTGAGGCGGCGGGGCATGCGGTGGGGCGAGGGTATAGGCATTTGGAACGACAAGCTCTACGTCCACACCAAGATCAGGCTCTGTTAGGATTTCATACTTGAAGTTCTTTTCTAATGACGTGGTGGAGTAGACGACGAAGCGATTCTCATCGAAAGCGTAAGAGACGAATTTAGGATCGAATGGCAAGTCGGGCAGAGTATTCGTATACTTTACTCGCATGATAAGATCCGACGAACTGAGAAACGACACATAGCAGGAAATACAAGTTAGTATTTGATACAACAATTATTAATTAGTTTCAATTTCATGTTCCCTCAGATCACATTTGCCTTTGGCCTTCGCCTTACCCATATCCCTTTTTTTCAGGAACCGCAACCCCTGGACTACTACTAGTGCCGCTGCTGCTGCTGGTAGGATGGTGTATCGGAGGTTTAGCTTCCGGCGTTACCGGCACCGGTTTCTGGACAATTGGAGTTGGTGCCATGCCGGAAACGAATTGAAACTTTGAGACTAATAATAAATTAACGGTCTCCTGTCTGACTTTTTGTGAAGAGAACTGCATGGAAAGAAGAGTTTTTTTTAATCGAAGTTTTGCTTTTGGTTTTGTTTCTGGTGTTTTTGCTTCAAACTTTTGAATTTCCTCCTGCGCTAAGAAAATGTCTCATAGTGCCCGATTCGGTAGCTCAATTTTAGCCTACAACAACCATAAATTATCCTTTGTGGCAACGCGTAATTTGATGCAATTTTAATCGTAAAGTTGTCAATTGGGTTGTGAGATTATGTACTGAAGTCTGCGTGGAATCAGTTGACACTGAGCCCAACAGCGTAACTAATGAAAGTGAGTTTATCCGTGTCCTCTTGAATCAATTTGGAGATTGGCTTCATGAACCCATGTCCCGTTTTCGGTTCGACGCGAAGTAAGAGGGGCTTTGTTTGTAGGTGACGCTGATCCATTCCAACCGTCGCTTGTAGCTCTGCAACATACTTGTAAGAGTGACATGGAACCACCCGGTCATCCTCCTCTCCAGTCATGACCAACACAGCCGGATACTGGACTCCTTTCTCCGCTGGAACTGCGACATTGTGTAATGGCGAGAACCGAAGGAGATTCTTGGCATCGCTCTCCTTGTCCGGTGAGCCATAGTCCGGGATCCAGTTGTAGCCAATGGTGAATTTGTGAAATCGGAGCATGTCCATGGCTCCGGCAATAAGGATTGCCCCAGCATAGAGATCCGGTCTCTGATTGACACAGACGGCACAGCTCATCCCGCCGCTCGACGTCCCGCTGATCACCAACTTCTCCTTGGTCGTATACTTTTCCTTGATCAAGTACTCCGACGCAGCCTGGAAGTCATCGAAAGTGTTTTGCTTCTGGTGCTGGCGACCCGCCGCGTGCCAGCGCTCTCCGAACTCTCCCCCGCCACGAGCATTGACGACGGCCAAGATCCCGCCCATGTGAATGAGGAACACGGTGTGGAAGGGGTCAAAGTATGGCTTGAGAATGTAGCCATGAGCTCCGTAGCCTGTGACGAGGCAGGGACGACACTTGAGCTTCAATTCGGCCGAGTGGACAATGAACATTGGGACTTTGGTCCCGTCCCAACTCTTGAACCAAACTTGTGTTGCGATAAAGCTCGGCGGGGTACAGTCGAGGAAAATGGATTCGTAGAAAATGGAGACATTGAATGGTCCGATGGCTTCGACTGGCGGTGGCCGACAGCAACAGGAACAGCACCCACAACATGACTTCTTGCTCTTTTCCGCTTTCTCCTCGACCATCTCCTCAACCAGTCGATCAAAGCGATCAGGAGATCCAATTCCATTCCCAGGATCAGGGGAGTCCTTGAATTTGATTCGGTAGACTACGCCAGGCGTCTCGAAACTCTCGTACCGGAAAAAGAAATCCTCCTCGTATCTCCGACCACTCCAGGACGTAAAGTTTCCGAATTTGAAAGGGATCTTCTGGACAAGGCTCCCGTCCTCCAACTTGTGGATTTTGAGTGTGGACTGGACACGGGAGAGGTAGGAAGCGACGAGGAAATCCTGGACTACGGCACACCACTCCAGCACTTTCCGTTTCTTTTGTGGAAGGATGACGCTCCGTGAGGATTCCGCCGGGTTGTTCATGTCAATGGTGATGACGCGGAAGTTGGGGGCGTCCTTATTGGTCCGGAAGAAGTGATAGGGGGCATTGCTCGTGACATACTTGTATTCTGCCTCCCAGGTTTCAATGATTGGACTCAGTTCCGGTTTCGGTCTCCTCCCACCCTCAATCCATTTCCCAAGGTCGAGAATATAGACGAGATTGTTACCGCAGCTCACTTGGGGTGAGATGATGAGGAAATTCCCGCAGGATGAGATTTCTCCGGGCGTACTATAGTCTGGATTCTCTGGGTAGGAGACCAGGAGGATGTCTTCCGTCTGATTCGTTCCGAGGTGGTGGTAGAAGAGTTCCTGGAAGTCATTCCGCTCCCGATTGGTTCCGGAGGTGGACGTAGCCGCCGCGTAGGCGCTGTAGATCACCCCGAGACTATCCTTTGTCCAAGCCAGCATCGTAAACTTGATATTGGTAAGTGTATCCGGCAATGCGTCTCCGGTAACAATACTTTTGAACTTGGCCGTACGCCAATCAGAGCCGGAATCAGACTCGAGGTAGACCAAGGTTTCGCCATTGGGTGACGCTTCCCAGTCTGCAATTGCGATCGTACCGTCTACGGAAAGGGTGTTGGGGTCGATGAACACCTACGTCCACAAAAAAAAAACATTTCAGTCGTCCAAGCATTACCCTCTAATGTTTGGAGAATTATCCAATTTACCTCTGGGTAGCCATTGAGTCCGGATTGGACGTGGAGGACGGGTTGATTCTTGGAATCAATTTTCTTAAGGACGAGATACTTGGCTCCGGCCTTCATTGGGCAGTACGTACTGGTATATGAGTTCAGTTTCTGGAGTTCAACCGTGATGGCGTCTCGATTGGGGTGTCCATTCAAGCACTCCTGGGTGATGTTCTTCTCTGCCTCAAGAAAGTCCTGGAGCTCCGCCGACTTGTCTTCCATCCATCGGTAAGGATCAGGGACCTGCGCAGTGGCAAAGAGCATATAACAAAGTTTAACATGGAACCTGGGACGCACTGCCTCGGTCGGGCTTGATGCTGATTGGGCATCGCTCCGCCCTGACAAAGTTTGATTCACAGTGTCAATGTCGCATTCGTCACTACCTTCTTCCCGAAAATGTCATCTGCTACGTCACTCCGTTTAGGATTTGGATATTTGATTGGCTCAGGTGGAAAAGCCACTTTCGTCTGCTGAGCCGGAGACGCCATGCTCGCCCGTCGTGCTTTCCAAAAATTAGGAAATTTTGAATTCC
>Ga0194135_10001097_pt1 | contig 15911 bp, 19 predicted proteins | sample LitLau_LLRF_2013_FD_134024 | JGI IMG/M metagenome (GOLD analysis project Ga0194135, IMG submission 134024) | Freshwater sediment microbial communities in response to fracking from North America - Little Laurel Run_MetaG_LLRF_2013 (version 2) | ecosystem: Environmental > Aquatic > Freshwater >...
CATTAGCACCAGCCCCTCCCCCCGGTCCCGTCTCCCCTTCACCTTCATCCTCAGCATCTGCCATTGCGGATTTGAAATGCTTCGCTATAGCCAATTCTCCAATGATGTCGATAAACCGATCACCTCCAAACTGAGCTTGAAAAAATTCTTCAGGGTTCATGAACCCTCCTTCGGGAGCCGCATTCTTCGGGCCATATTCGTTATATTTCTTCCGAAGGACGGGGTCAGACAGCACCTGGTAGGCTTCCGATATTTTCTTAAATCTGGAAATAAGAAAAACATACATAATTGCATGGGGAAATAACATGCTGACCTTCTAGCTTTATGTAACCCTATGTCATAAAATTTTAATAATTAAGAATTCTCCGCCTTTCCCCTTCCTGCGATGTAGGTCAGAAGAACCAATTCAAAGCGTTGGAATCAAGAAATCTGACAGTTGTTCTTAAAAATAATAAACTAGTGTTTACTTCTCCTCAGCATCATCAGTTTTACATTTGTCCGGATGGAACCTCATTGCCAAAGCGTAATAAGCTTTCTTAATTTCGGCCGGGGTTGCTTGCGCTCCTATGCCAAGAACTTCGTAGTACTCGAGCGAATACGGTTCCTCATCGGTGCCAATACGGAATTTTTTGCGATTCGTTGGGGTATTTGACGACGGTGTATGGGTTGCGGATGATACATTGGATGAACCACTGGCGTAGTAGGAGATGTGAAAAGTACAAGCATAACAACTGACTTTGATGGGTTGACCCGATGAGAGAAAGTTCTGGTTAGGTAGTAGAAATTCAACCGCTGTGCCGCACGTAGGACACGTTGTAGTTGCAAACTGTGGCTTCCTTGACGAGATCGGATTATCCATTGTCTTCGACTGAATTGAACCGTGGCTTTTTCTACAAGAAAAGAAATTATATTAAATCCAAAATACAAAATTAGAACACAACAGGGAGCACATGCACAGAGATCAGTGAATGTGTCGCGTCTTGCGTGTGGAATTGTTCAACTTACTGGAAAGGACAAGAAATGATTCACTTAATCACGTGCTGATGACGACGACGAGTCAACTTGATGGCGACAGTAAACAATAGTCAATTTGTGGAGTGTTTAGAGAAGAGAACACTTACATCAGCTGACAGATAGATAACCTCATACCTAGAAAAAGTATTGAGGTCACTCATTCATCCTTCACGCGCCAACCTAACGATCCAGAGACTTTGACTCTCAACTCACTCCCCGGCACCACGGTCGGGGAAGGAAGGTAACGGGCGTGAAATGACAGCGCCAAATATCGAATTATATCCTTGTCAATTAAAATAAAAAAGGTGTCGGGCATGCAAGAACGTTTACTTCACAACCGACATCCGTCCAACTGTCCTGGGCATCCACTTCAATAATTTATCTTTCAGTAGGTCAGAGGGCATTCAAATAACGTTGTAAATGTTCAACCTAGTCATAATATTATGGTTAGGATAATTAACTGAAAATATTGTACTGCTTCAACCATTGCTGTTAGTAGGACATTCTTTCCAATTATTTGCCTATTTACATAAATCTGAATAATTTACTGCTCTCAAGTCGGTTACATTTATTTAAGGATATCTTTTAAGCGTAGTTGTAATTGAAATTTTAATAATAATTCTCCAAACCAGACATTGAATTAAAAATTCAGGATTAAACCTAGTAGATTGGTATTAGCACGTGATGCCTAGCACAGTCATTTTTCCAGAGAGATGTCTGAAGGGCATTTTAGTACGTCTCTAACCTCTTGTCTTTGCTTCCCAACTTCCCACTTTACTTTAACCGATTCTTGCCTCATTTATTGACTTTGGGTTTTGGTTACCCGGTTGTTTGTAGCCACTGACGGTTTCGGGTTTTCGAGCGTCGTCGACAAAGGTGAGGAAAACGATCCACCCAAATCAAATTAAGCAAAAAAGGGTGAAGATGGTTTCTCAAGTATGGTTTTTAATGTAACGTTTAGCATTCCCGTATGCCGATCCAGCCGCCTGCCGGCCTATCGCTTCTTAAGTCGTACCTGTTGATTTTTAACGAGAACGACATGAATGATATTAATTGTTTATGAGCATTTAATAACGACGTATTATGTTATCTTCTCGTATTAGGAGTCATTGGGACCATGGGCAATGACAATTTCGTTAGGGATTTCATGCTTGGTGGGATTGCCGGTGGAGTGTCCAAAACGGTTGTTTCTCCTCTGGAGCGCGTGAAGCTTCTTCTTCAGGTCCAAGACGCTTCAACCCAAATCGGAAATGGCGGAACAGTCAAGTATAAAGGGTTCAATGATTGCCTTATCAGAGTATATAAAGAGCAAGGAGTTATTTCTTATTGGAGAGGTGAGCCAGGCCAGGAGAGACTGTTTCAATTTTAAACCGTTGTGATGTGATGCTGGTGTTGGTGTTGATTAACAAATCTTTCTCTGTTTTATTAGGAAATTGGGCAAATGTGCTACGTTATTTTCCAACACAAGCTCTTAACTTTGCCTTCAAAGAAAAGTATCAGAAGATTTTTGTGAGACATGACAAGAAGACGGATTTTTGGAAGTTCTTTGCGGGGATGCTTGCTTCAGGCAAGTCCAACTGAATTGTTTGAAGGTTCATCCTGTTTCCGGCCCGGTATTATCGGAATTGGAATGGGAACTATTGTCGGAATATATCCGTCGTTAAGTCTCAGTTATGAGGGTTTTACATCTCCTACAATTTTCATCCAGGTGGAGCTGCTGGTGCCACTTCACTTACGTTTGTCTATCCGTTGGATTTTGCAAGAACGAGAATGGGTGCGGATGTGGGGAAAAACTCAAGTGACCGCCTATACAACGGACTTATTGATTGTCTGAAGAAAACATACAAGCACGTAAGGGCTGAACCGATAAGATTGATTCTTACAAATTCTGAGCTATACAAAAAATAACCTGATGCCACTAATTTTAAAAGGACGGAGTTAGGGGCCTTTACTACGGGTTTGGAGTCTCTCTAGCTGGAATCATCGTTTACAGAGCTGCATTCTTTGGATTTTATGACAGCATCAAAGCTCTTATCTACGATGATCCAAAGAAATCGAATCCATTCGTGACGTTTGGGATTGGGTTTGGAGTAGAAACAGCGGCCGGAATAATCGCCTATCCATTTGACACTGTTCGACGGCGAATGATGATGCAGGTTAGTGTCTCAACGCAAAATGTTGGGCATTATTGTAAAAGGTTCAAATTGGTAACTGTCTGAGAACCATTTCTGTTAGGCGGGACGTAGCGACATCATCTACAAGAACACCATGGATTGTTGGAGAAAAATTTGGGTGAGCGTCTACACGTTGAACCCTGCACAATCTGGATGAGTAATTAAATTAATAATTCAAATTATTGCTCATCAGGTGAATGAGGGCCCAACTGCCTACTTCAAAGGATGTTTTTCCAATATTCTTCGTGGAACAGGCGGAGCAATTGTCTTGGGTGAGTAATTAACGAATGTGGCATACCTTTCCATGGACGAGTATATGCTATTATTGCGCATCCGACGAGAAATCTTTTTATTTGTTTTTTTTTAGTCCTCTATGACGAGATGCAAAAGCTCCTTGTGTGAATGCTCCTCTTCAACCAAATAGCAATATAAGTTTCCTGAATGCTGATTTATAACTTGAGTGATTCCATCCCCAATTATATTTTTTAGAAGAATTCTTATTAAATTGCATTCAATATGGGAATAACTATAGGCGTCGATAACTTCAAATAATGGGCTCATTGACCTATTTAATTACCCTCACTCTTACACATGTGGAAAAATAAATAAAAGGTTCATTAATGGGAATGAGAAATTGAATGAATTGCTGTTGCGGATGCCAAAGGAAATTGGTTTGGGTTTAAATTCCTTCTTGACTTGGAACAGTTGTTCCCATGATGAACCCATAAGGCACAAGGTGAAGTGGGGTCTTGTGCAAACATGAATCAAGTGTTTAATTTGCCAACTTCACTCGTTTCTGATCAGATCAAATACCAAAGTCGCTTCACGCATTGCCATATGAGCTCTGATCTGCAGATCGGACGTTTGAAAATACTATGGCTGACACTCATCACTCATTAAACCTATAAAGTGAGTTGTGGGCCGGGCCCAGAGTAATTCCCATTAACGTTGCAGTTTTGTTTACGGTGTTATGATTCGATTCGACAACACGCTGCCTGCGTTGAGCCTTTCCTAATGTGAATGTCGAGTTCTGAGGTTCTTGAGGAGCACAGAAGCAGAAAAAAAAACTTTTCATTGTCATTACTCATTAGGAAGGAAGTGATTTCATTGTTCAGTCACTGCCACATATAAAAAAAAAAACTTCGAAGTAAGTAACTTTCTGCAAACTTCAGTTTGCAAAAAAATGCGATGAAATCATTGTTGCTCGCCTTGGGATTCGGAGGTTGGAAAAATCTCCAACTCCATGCCCAATCCTTCCTCCTACAGAATCAAAATATCATCTTCGTCACGGTCATAGTTAATCCCAAAATAGAACTTGAGTTCTCAGTATTCTGCTCAATCTTATTCTGCTCTCCGTTTCCATCCTTTCTGAATTGTTGAAATATTCCAAGTTTCTTAAGTTTGAAGGATGAAGATTTGCACCTTTATTGTTTTGGGAGCAATTATTTCCCTTTCCAGCGGGCAAGAATCGGCGGGGGGATTGGGAGCGGTTGCTGTTATTAATGTGGGAAACGGTGGATCCACCACCACAGGGTCACTTGAATTTCGACAATTGGGTCCGGGAAAGCCTGTAGTAATCACAGGCGAGATTACTGGATTGGAACCAAATTCCGCTCATGGGTTTCACATTCATAATAGCGGTGATGTAAGGAATGGCTGTACAAGTACGGGAGGGCATTTCAATCCCCATGGGGTAAGATGAAGCTGCAAAGGAACCATTGCCCTAATTTTTCTTGGACTGGAACTGGATCTCAGCGTATCTTGTGCTCTTTCTCCCTAAAGGTTAACCATGGAGGACCCAAAGATGAGACTCGCCACGTTGGAGACCTTGGAAACATCATGGCCGATGCAAATGGGAGTGCGAGGGTATACATTTCCGACTACCGCATCACTCTCTGTGGACCGAATTCAATTATTGGCAGAGCAGTCGTCATCCATTCCGGTCCGGATGACTTTGGCAGAGGTGGGACACCAGACAGTCTGAAAACTGGAAATGCTGGAAGCCGAATTGGGTGCGGACTCATTGGCATCCTCTGAGACATGTCCCAAAAATCCTAATTTACATGAATTCCATATTCATAAAAATAAAATCTGAAGTTATCGGGCATCAATTATCCTTGTATTGGTTCTTGGTATTATTTTATTAGTGCAAAACTATTCAATTGCGTTCACAATCGACTGTATTTCACTCAAGGCTTTTGATACTTGGCTCCGCGTGAAATCCGTCTCCCAAAGTGATGAAAAGGCAAATGTAGCTTTTTTTAATCGCTCGTTATTGGATAGCTGGGAGTCTACTCGCTGCGCTGCCGTTTCTGGCGTAAGATTATCTCGCTCCTGGATTCTGGAAATTGCCTGCCAACATCAACATATAAAAGGCATTTCGTAAAAACAGAAATATCAAAGGATGCATTGGGATGTTGTGCACTTACCACATCTCGTGGAACGAATGATACCCAAACTTCATGACACATGGAATCCCAACCAGCCTCAATGAGCACCGCGGCATCTACAACGACTATTTTGGCACCATTTTCTACAAAGGCCGCAATCTTATTTTGAGCTAGACGGGCGATTTCCGGCCACACAATATCCGTCAGTTTCTTCATCTCCACTGTATTCCCGAAGACTTTGGCTCCAACTGCTCTTCGATCAATGTGTCCTTCGGGAGTCAAGATATCGGAACCAAAGGTAGAGATTAGTTGAGCAAAACAACGTGTTCCACACTGGTAGGCTTCGTGACCCAACTTATCACAGTTGATGGTAGGAATGTTATGGGTCTCTTCAAGATACTTGCAAACACTAGTCTTCCCACTGGCGATTCCCCCCGTAAGCCCAATGATGTAAGGCAACGAGGCGGGTTTGAGCTGTGGAAAGAAGCCGAATTAGTTTTGCTGCCTCAATTCGATGGAGAAACAATTTTAATGCAAGGAATAAATTATTTTAGTTTACCGGGGGCTGGAGACGCTGCCCGAGTAAACGAATTCTGTGAGAACTGGAACTAATCTTTTCCTCTTCAATTTCGCTCTGCCTTGCAGAGTCCTCCAGCAGTGGAATGGTATGTATAAGAAGGGGATTGAAATTTTTTTCTTTTCGGATTTCATTGATCCTGTCAGCCCCTCGCTTCGTCTCGTCTGAAACCACAATTAGCTGAATGTTTTCATCCACAATTGCAGGACCAAAGGGATCCGCAATAGGCACTACTCGATGTACTAATTTCGGGGCCAGATTTTGCAGAAAATCGACTACGTTTCCAATTCTCACGTCGATTGGCTGAATTAATTCACAGAGAGATTTCTCTAAAATCAAAACCCACAATAATACTTTTAATAAAAGGAAATTATTAGATTAACTTATATGCTGCTTGGGACTATTAACTGTTAACTTACTTTGAATCATGCTCTCATCTGTCACGCCAACAATGAGTTTACATGCACATCGATTCACAGCCTCCGTTAGCAGTAGCTTATGCCCATCGTGAAGTCTGTCGAATGTACCTCCCAAAACAACCACTGGGAATTTCTGGATCATTCTGGGAGAAAAGTGGGCACGGATGGAGCTCTTCAGCAATGTGCCAAGACGACTCACAACCTTTGACATCAAAAAAAGGCTGATGATTAGTTAGTGACTGCAGAAGGAACAAAAGTTAACAAAGGGGAGTTTGTTAATTTTATCATCATGTCGTGTTTTTTTGTGATCAGATCAGGTGGTCTTGCGTTGGGTTGGGCATCTGCCGCAGGTGATACTTTCTGACATTCACAGAGCGCAACGATTAATTTTTAAGGTTTGCAGTTAGAGCTGACCTTTCAATTGATGAAAAAATGAAATATTAATTAAACAGAAAATTCTCGTATAAAGGTTTATTCAGTATTTACTTTGCTTCAATATAATATAGAGAGGGCTACAGATTCGGCGGCCCAGAGGGACGCATTTTAAGGAAGGGGCGTTTAACATTCTTGAAGTCGGAAGAATTCTTAAAAAGACAAAACAAATGTTTTCAATAATATTTGTTTCTGAAAAGTTTAAAAGTAGACTCCCAGTCCGAAAATTGAACGAATATAATGCAGGAAATTACTGCAGACCGTGACGATATATATAAATATTTTGTGTTTGAAATTTCATTTTTTCTTTTATACATACAAAATTGGTGAACTTCGACATACATTTTCCTTGAAACACTGGTATTTTGTTCAAAATCTCAGAAATCTTACGTAAGATCCTTACTTTCTAAAAAGCGAAAATTCTTTTTATTCTTTTGGAAATCTTGCCTTCAAATGTATCAATGCCAATCTTGTTCCTAGAAGGTCACCTGCTGGCACCTCCGAATCTCGTAATCATTAGTGAGAAAATCGTAGGAATTCGTTCTTTATCCGAACGAATTTAACATTCACTTCAGGCAGACTTTGGGATTAAAATTTCCCAGAAAATCTATTGAAGCTTGAATCTAAAAGTTAAGCAGTGTAGGCATTTCTGTCTCTTTCCATTTTTCGATTTTAGGAATTGCCGATTGTTTCAAAAAACAGGATTTCCTTCATAAAACTTTTCATTAGAAGCCCTGAGTACCAATTATAAGAAGAGTCAAAGCATGTTACTTTCTGTGAGTGGGTGTGCTAAAAATCCTTTACCGTGTTATTAGTTCACAATAACTGACATTGTGTTTTGGGTGAAGGAAGTCATACCTACTTCGGTGTATCACATTATAAACCCAAAGCGTCCCTTCTGTGGCCAACCGCCAAAGCGGCTTATTTTATAACTCACAATAATTTCACAAATTAATAAAATTAAACTGCATAGGAAACCAGCGAGAAGTAGTTTAAATGCCGACTGAATATCAGTAACTTTGACAGGGCGGACAAATGTATACTTCTCGTCCAAGCAAATTACCCAACTTTTTCTAATGTAATGGGTGAGAAATCGATGATTCAGGCCTCGTTCCAACATCAGAATCATCCTGAGCAAACGGAAAATCACCGTAAATATAGACCGATCCATATTTGAAAGTATGTTTTGGGTGCACATACCCATAGTTGAATCTTTCGATGAATGGCGAATTCTTGCGTGTATACATTCCTCCTTTTATTGGAACCCTATTCAGACGTATTGAGGAAAATGTTTCACAAATTTCCTTATCTGTGCAATTCACCAATGCCGCTTCCGTATAGAAAACGTCCGGCTCTGCCACAAGAGCTTGCATACGACTGCTGGCCTTGATAATGCGACGAATAGCTTCTTGTTCCTCCATAAAAACGGAGTCCGTACTCTGCTTATGCTCTGCCAAAATCTGGTTTATAAAATACGTTAAGACAATGAAATAGAAAACTAATTAGACAAGCTTCCTTTCTGGATGTCATCTCACATGATTAATGACGGACTTGGGCGTATTGTTTGGATTTGCGTAAAGATGAAACTGCCCGTTCAGGATATCCTCTGCCCGATGTATTGGGACGCTCTTGACGCTCAATGTAGACACAATCTGTGCAGAATATGCGATGAAGCATAAAAGCCCCGTCATATACCCCAATAGAAAAACAATTCGGATAGACGTGGAGGACGGCTCGACATGGTATCCTAAAATTAATTGAGAACATTTTAAAAGCGCCCTTATACGTAAAAAAATTGTCCACTTATTTAAGACTTTGGAATATATTGCTTTAACCTTGCTGTGTAATCACGGCGACGCTCCAAATCAAAACACTCTCCACTATCTCCTTGTCGTTGTCATCTTCTTCCTGGTCAAGATCTTTCACCTCATGGAGGATGTATCCAAAAAATTTAACTATGACGATCATTACCAGGAATACTCCAATCACTGCCATCCACAAATCTCCTGCAAATGGTGTTATGAACATATCCCGGAACTGGCTCATCTCGGGTTGTATAAAATAAAGTCTAAGCCTAAGATAAAGGGCAAGGCAGATTTAGCGATTGGCAACATAATACAAAATATATAGTTCCAGCGCCCAAAGTCATAATTTAAAGTAATTGATTAAAGTTTAAGCACTGGGTAGATATTTGTAATATCGTTTCCATGCTTTGATTTCAGTTAATATTTTTCGTTGGTGAAATTACACTGACCCAGCAGAGCTTGTTGGATGTAATAGATACAAATTGTGTTCCAAGTATGCTAAATTTAGCGCCTGCGGGGGAAGGCTAATGTCCGCCTCATCGGCGGCCACAGTTACGCCGTTTCCGACCAGCCACGAACTACCATTTTCTCCTTCCTTGACTGCGGTCCAGTCCCCTTCCATCGCCTTCACTCTAGAAAAATGAAACCCACAATTAAAAAAACAAACAGACGCTTTAGTATATTATTTGCAAATGAAGTGAAATCACCTGAAGCGGAATAAATCACGAATACACCAAAGCAATTGAACTGCGTATCCCCCTTCAAACTCAACTTCCGTATCATTCTCTTTCCGGGGAACGTATTTGGTTTCAAGCTCCCAACTGGAGTCATTCTGTAATAATAGTCAGAGCTACAAGGAGCTTGATGCAAAACTAATATAATGTATAAAACTCTGTCGTACCACGCACTGGTCGTACTTATAATTGGGAATTGTCGACTTACTACACTAATTGCTCTTAATGTGGCTTCATGACTATTTCTCCTTCTAGCAAGTTTATTTAGTAGGTAATACCAGCTCAGTGTATTCTTGCTCTCCATTTCCAGCTGGTTCGAAATGAAAGTATCGGAGACGGTGTACCCCTCCCAAATGTAAACAGGGAAAGTATCATTCGAGTTGTTTTTACTCCGGGCAGCAAACATAATATAAATATCACTAGTGAATGATGCATTCTTCAAATACGGTGCAACAGAAGAGTGAAAAGTTTGAGCTGCATCAAATTCATCCACACAAATCTCTGGCCAAAGGAGAATGTACCGATTTGGATTGACATTGATACTCTCAACAACCTGAGAAAGTTTGCACGTTTTAGGTATTTCATTCTTACACTTTGTTCATGAATCATGATTCATGAACGTTATAAGCATTTTATTGGAATGACAACTTACATTGGTTAAAATTTGAAGACAGTTACTTTTGTTTTTGAATAGAAACACTTGGATGATATTCGCCTGGAATGACTCTCCACAATTCTGCTCAAATAAATCTTGCCTCAGTGACAGACTAAGTTGAGGAGCATTTTGTACTGTAGGAATCAATTTAATTAAATTAAAAACAGAATCTTCATTTTCAATCTGAATAGGGGTAGAACTTTTACGAATATTTAGCCCAATTTCCACGTCCGCATAAACCGAGAACTCCAAATTGTTTCCAGGGAATGCAAAACTGGAACTGTCTTTTTCGGAGAGATCGAATTTCTGAAACAAGCCAACTGATAATATGAGCACTTGTGGAACAATCCATAGACTCATTTTAACAATTTCCCTTTTTCGTAGTGTGTCGAATACTGGGAAGTGTAGCAGGAGTTCCGAGGCAGAATCAAAAAGAGACTATACAAGAACAAATTTCTTAGAAATCATTCAGTATGACAAGAAGAATAATAAATATAAAAATTGCATTGATTTTCCACCATACAAAGGGAGTCCTCTACTAAAGAATTCAAAATTCACTTGTGTCCATCCATCGTTAACGTATAATTGGAGAAAGCCAGAACGCTTTTAAGCACTTGCTGCCACATTTCTCATTGTCGCCTCATCATAAACCCGAACGGGTGCTGAATTTCCTGTCACTAATGCGTCATTCCGTCTTTCAAAATTTTGGATGAGAATACGAACAAAATGAATCACAAAAAAAACATTCAAGAACGTAGTTCCAAGAACGTAGAATTGAGGTGACCACCACTTGTTCCGGTAAGAGACTAATAAGGCTAACCTGAACTGTGAGTCACTCATCCCATTTCCATCCACAAAGGAAACCACAATTCTGAAAGTATGTTTAAAATCCCCATCAAAAATGTTGTGCAGGATATCCTTTGGAACTTATTTCTGTACTGCAGAGCGTCTTCACTTTGAACTCTTGTAATTTCACTACATAAAAGGCGCTTTGAAGAACATGGATTTCCGATTGCATATTTTTCTTTTGTTGACACTTGCATCGTTGAAAACAATTACGGCAGTACGTTTGGCTTACTATATTTAAGTTTAATTTTTTTTTAAAATTTATTCTTTACAAATTTACAGCAATTTAGTGAATCGACCTTCTACAAAACATGCGCCAACCCCAAAGTACTTTGCTTTGGTCTAAATTTGGCGGATCCTTATGATGACCACTGCGTTGGGTCCAAGAAATGTGATTTGGTCGTAAGCGTTTTTGAGGATCCTAAATATCCAAAGAAAGTTCGATTCCAGCTGATGGGGAAGCCACCGCCAGCACAAGATGTCAACTTTTTGGGATCCTATGTCGCTGTCGGGCTATCACAGGATGAGTGGATGGTATAAGACAAAAACGTCTAGTAAGACAAAACGTGATTGCATCATTGCATGTTTATTTACAAGTTGTGGACATTTTTTTAGGGAGATGATAGTGTGGTCGAATGTATTTTGGACAAGAAGGCTCGGATTTACACTTCATGGAACTCATTTAGAGAAAACAAACGCCTGGTATGGACTATATGCTTTTTTTTAATACATTTATATGCTTTACTAATTAGTTCCTTTTCAGAGTGACAAAAGTTACATTTCAAACGAATGGGTTTCCTACAAGAATAACACTCTCTTTTGCGATTTTACTCGAAATGTAAAGTCAACGGTGGAGAAGGTTACATTCAATTTGGAAGACGCTAAAGGTTATCACGTCCTTCTCGCAATGGGAAATCTGGCTCCGTATCCTGAAGGTGATGAAAGCGCATTTATTAAAATTTTTACTGGCAAATACCATTGTCTGTGGATGGGGTTTCTCTCTACAGACAATGCAAATATACTAATATTTCTTGAATGATTTTCTAATTAGATCAAATTACGCAGCATACACATCGAATTGTCTCTGCTAGTCCTATTTTGAACGACAAGTCAATTGTCCGACATGAGCCGCCGCACTTTTCTGGAGCACAAATTCCCAGAACCTCTTCGATTTTTATCTTCTTCCTCGTATTGATTTTCAAAATTTATTAAAACTTATTCACAACTCTTCTGTCTTTTTGAGACTACTTTTTATCAAACGGTTCCATGGGCACAAGCACGGAACATCCGAAATCAAAATTAATTAATTAATTAATTAATAAAAACAATAATAAATAATAAAGACATTTTTTTTAAAGTTTCCATTTATTTCAACCGGGGAGAATAACAAAATTGCTAATTTTCAATTTATTTTAGTAGTTCATCGATTACTTTAATTTACCAATTAATTCGGACTTTCATCGCATTCGAATGCTCACAGGGGATTTCTGAGGCACGTATTATAGTCATCCAAGATAAGAGAATGAAATGAACGGAACGAGACAACTATATGAGCACAGCATGACTACGTCGACTGTTCCTGACAGGAAAGCGACCTGCTTATTATTTTCTGGTCCATAGACATTGACCAAAATTAAATTTGTACCCAAAATGAATGAAATGATGACTAAGAGAGGGCAGTGACGTACTGACGTCTCCAGGATTCAAATCTAAGGATAGTGAACGGATGGAAGATTGCAACGTATCTCTCAACATTAATGGTGATGACAAAGTTCCTGGAGAGTCTTTGGGCTAAAAAAAAGTGTTATAATGAACATTTTTCCAAAAACGGTTTAATATATGCACTGTTTGGTTTGTTTACCGAATGTGTAACAGGTCTCTTCAAAACATGCAGCAGAGAGAGAACCTTCCAAAAAATGTATAACCTTTTTTCCGAAGGCAAGACAGAATTCTGTTGATGTTGAGTACTGGGAAGGGAAATGGGTATTTATTGCTTCCACTTTGTTAAATTGAAAAAAAAAAATTCAACCATTTTTTCAACTCACTTTAATTGTTTTTAATTGCAAACTTAAGCCCAACCGAATTTTTAATCCATTTATATGCTTTACGCGAGATGGAAAGTCAACAGTGGAGAAGTTTACTTTCAATTTGGAAAGACGCTAAAGGTTATTCTCCCGTCCTTCTAGCAATATGAAATCTGACTTCATATCCTGATTCCTGAGAGTGATGAAAGGGCGTTCGTTAAAATTTTTTAGATGCGATCACAATTGAATGATTCTCTAATTTAGATTAAATTACAAAGCATACACATCGAATTTACTCTGCCAGTCCTCACATGAGCTGCCGCACTTTCCCGGAGCACAACTTTGGTTATTTTCTTGTTCTTCGTGTTGATTTTCGAAACTTATTAGGACTTATTCCAAACTTTTCTAAATGTGCTTGCTTTTTTAAATAACTTTTTCTCAAGCAGTTAATTTTCCCACAACAGATTTCCATATTGAGGCATTCACTCGTGTCTTAAACCTATTATAATTTCTATTTTAGAACGCTCCTCAGCTAACGAATTAAGGATCTATACGGATTTTCCATATACTTTGTCATATTTTTAACCAATTGAGTACGAACTATTTAAAAACTTGCGAGACCTGTAGGTCCTGGTATAATTGCACAGCAACCATCGAGTGCAATCTTCTGCGGAAATTCATTGACGCTTTTACACGTTATCCCATTCCTCTTTATATTTCTTAGGATATCCTTAACTGTATTCCTAAACTTCGCCCCCCTTGCAACATATATCACAAAATTAAAGGATGAGTTAATTGTGCCAGCCAGTATTCCCACTTTGAAGAATGCGTTGTAGTCCTTCTCCTTACAGTCTTCTTTCAAGATAAAACAGTAAAACCAAGCCAATTCCCATAAGAGAACAAAGGCATAGCAAATTGTAAACATACAAACCACGGCAAGTAGCATTTTTGTTATTGAGGCATCATCCTGGCGGTGTCCTGTCACATTTGGTTGTAACTTGGTAGCTTTTTTGAGCTATTAAAGAATGAATGATCATTATTATATCATTTAACCCAACTTAACATGTGCATTATTTATTATGATTGTCCTACTTATACCTCAACAAATATCCTTCTAGTCATCCAAGATAAGAGAATGAACGGAACGAGACAACTAAATGAGCACAGCATGACTACGTCGACCGTTCCTGTTACGAACGCGACCTGCTCATTATTTTCTGGTCCATATACGTTCACCAAAATTAAATTTACAAACCAAGACGCTGTGCTCAAAATGAATGAAATGATGACGACGAGAAGGGCAGCGACGTACTGACGTCTCCATGATTCAAATCTAGGGATAGTGAACGGATGGCAGATTGCAATGTATCTCTCCACATTAATTGCAACGACAAAGTTCACGGAGAGGCTTTGGGCTGGAAAAAAAAAACATGTTATGATAAACATTTTCCCAACATCGTCATTGATGGAAAAGTTGATTTGTTTACCGAATGTGTAACAGGTGTCATATTTTTCAAAACATGCAGACTCTGACCCCATCAACGCTGGTACACCGGCAATCAAATTAACAACGATAAGCAAGAATATATCCGAGATTGCGAGTCCAATAATTAACACGATTACAGGAGCTCTCATGGAAGGCTGGCTTACTACAATTATGGAAAAAATATTTCCAACAAATCCAATCACGGAAATGACGAACGTTAACACATTCGACCAAACTGTCCTGTCAACGCACTCCATTCCGAGTAGAATCTTTCGTCCCAATCAATTAACTTTTGCTTGTGATTTTCTCTTTAAGGGCCAGCCATACCATTGTTACTATAGCCCTAGCGGGGGAGAGGAGTACCGCATTCCGCTAACCGTTAACCCAGCTCGGCGAGCGGCGGCCGACCATTTTCTGACGTTAAATATGAGTTAATATCAATCCGTTGAGATTCAACAGTGCTGTTAGCACATTCGAAATCACGGTTAAACTAATCCACAGTGATTACAGTTTAGTTGACCGCCAATATCGTTTTTCGTTATTCTGCGAAAACAGAAACAGAAGTAGCAAATATAGTCACTGTGAACTAGTTTAACCTTGATTTGGAATGTACTGACAGCACTGATGAATCTCAACGGCTTGACATTAACTCATATTTAACTTCAGAAAATGGTCGGATGCCGCTTGCCGAGCTGGGTTAAAAGATGGCAAAATACGGTTACTCCTCTCCCCCGCTAGGACTACACTAACACTGGTATAACCCCTTCTTAACAACTTTGAGAACGGAATAACCTACAAATTCTGGGTTCCTGCAGATGTCATGACTTGTTTGTCGTACTTACAGGGAAACTATTTGTTTCTTTAGATTTAACTAGTCGACGGGGTATCTCTGATTTATGCAAGTATTACCAGCCTAATTAGACAAAGCAGATTACTCAAATGACGTTAGCAGCGGAAAAAACGTGAATTGGCTTATGCCTTTGCCAAAGTTACAATTTAAGTGTAGCTATACGTAACACTCCATTATTTCCAAGGTGAAGACCTAACCGAATCTACTTAATCTTAAGAAAATTCTAAGAAGTTGGGTTAGGTGTAAGACGTTTACTACGTCAAGGATGTTAGTTATTTTTATTGAATTCCAATGTTGGCTTCCCTACCTATTTCCTCTTATGTTCCCATAACGCTTATCCTACATATTATTGCATTTCCAATTCCACACGTAGGCCGAGTTAAATTCTAATGAATCTTTAAGCGTTTCTTGATCAAGATAAGGAGTTGCTCTAATTAAATTCAAAAATGAGTTGAAATGAATTGGAAAGAGAGGAAAGTGAAAGTGAGAGGAGGGGGGGGGGGTC
>Ga0194135_10001098_pt1 | contig 15891 bp, 8 predicted proteins | sample LitLau_LLRF_2013_FD_134024 | JGI IMG/M metagenome (GOLD analysis project Ga0194135, IMG submission 134024) | Freshwater sediment microbial communities in response to fracking from North America - Little Laurel Run_MetaG_LLRF_2013 (version 2) | ecosystem: Environmental > Aquatic > Freshwater >...
TATAAATTCTATGACATTTATTAATTATAAATATCATATGCTTGAGACATAATGTCCTCGTTGAGAGGGAGTCTCATTCTAATAAATTATTATTATTATTATTCTGTAAAATTCATTTTGGAAGACAATAGCTAATTAAAAAGCTATCAACCAAAAATACTTAAAATGTTCAGAGCATCAGGACAGTCTTAACTTACATGTTTGTGCTTCTTGAATTTCAAATTGATAATGATTTTTAAGTGACAGTAACCAGAATTCTCAAGTAGAAGCAAAGATACATGCTACAATACCTTGTCAATATGTGAAATTTAGAACTACTTGACTTTATAAAACGAAACCAAAACTCCTCGTTAAAGGGCTGTACTACTATCTTCGGATAACATTATATTTTGCGTATACAATTAAAGCTAAAATCGATATCACCCCTTCAGGTTTTGTTAACAGCACAATAAACTTATGGGCGATTTCCATGCGTTTCAAACATTGAAATATTCGCATAGATGTAAATTACTCTCGTCAGTTAGTATTTTGAACGTTATAAAAGTTGAGTAGATTAAACATTCTATGTTCAGTTTAACATGACACAAAACCCGCAAAAAACAATATATTTATGTAAATTTTAATCTATTGAGACAAATAAACAATAATTTTTGATCATTTGAAATGCATTATTTGTGAGTAATTTTTTATTGATTCATTTCATTTCACTCATCCAAGTTAAACAATCTAATTAAATCCCATCGCCGTCAATAATTCTTGTCCAGTTGTGCACTCTCCTAGCTTATGTAAAATGAATAAAAAGGAACCATACGACGGGTGTGGAGTTATTTTGTTGTACTGGGGAAAGCAAAAAGACAAAGCAGTTACTCAGGCATACGATGAGACCGTGAGGGTTTGCCGTGGGAAATCCTAGGCCAGTAGGCCATGGAAAAATGTAAAACTCTAAAATATATGCGAGTTTTAGTGTAGAAATTTTCGAATCTTGTTTGCTTTAAAGGTCAAGAAATAAGCGTGGAATGAAGTCCTGAGTGTAAAGTTTATCTTTATTGTACTTCCTAACTTGTGTTTGGCTTCGTTATATAATGAAGTATTGAAGATAGGGAGAAATTGACAGATTAGGTATTAAAATATTTACAAACTTTTTCATTCATTTTGACTTTGCAGAGACCAAATCGATAAAGTGCATTACAAATATTATTATTTTAAAAAGTTCTCGCTGATACGTTAATTTCAATAAGTTTCATGTATGAGGAAATATTTTAATGCACTTTCTTCAACCAACATTCAAGACAAGACATTCACAGATATTATTCGAAAGGACTTTCACCATCAAAGCCATGTCTGAAAAAAACTAATTTCTATAAAAATAACTAAAATAAGAAAATCAGATCTTACATAAAAATTCTCTTCGTCCAATCAAACAAGTAATTTTGAAAACCTTTGAATTCCATTCTGAGTATTTTATTAGTAATATCTTTAAGCTACTAACATTTTATCACAAAGTAAGTTAATATTTTTTTACGTTTTCTTATATGCTCACTGAGCTCACCAAACGCGGAAAGTCAAGTATTCATTCCCTTACGCGTACGACTATGACGTTGATTAATACCTCTAGTCTGAAATCTTTATCATATGCATAATATCACACATTTAGATGTGACAAATGTACAGTCCTTACCATTCTCATTTTCCTCAAACAAAAATAGATTTGTAGGCGAGAGGTAGGGGGATTAACACATAAAGGATTAAAATAAAATAGGAAAATGAGAATGGTAAGGACTGTAAAAGAGATGGTAGTTACCTGCCGTAGTCATTGCATTTATAATAACTATCTACGGAATCAACTAACTATGTAGATCTCTTCCATTTCTTCAGAGCAAACGACTAATATTACAATCCAATACATATAATTACAGACGTGGTTGTGTACGTCCTCCTGCTTATCACTTTCCTGGAAATGAACAAATAAACTTTTTTTGATTTTAATTAATTGATGCAATTCATTTTGATTCATATGAAGCTTCCTTTCATGTACATGCAACTTATTGCATCCACAATGTTAGCAGTTTCAGAATTTATTTGTATGCTTTATCTTGTCTTCGTCTCTTCTCTCCAGTATCCCAATAGGCCACTAAGTAGCCCACAATGCTTCTATGTTACTTTTACTAAATCTAAATTCAGTGAGAATCCAATATTTAATACATTTCTTCACATAAAATCCCCCAATAGCTGCGCTACATGTTTCCTTTCATGTCGACATCCAGAATTTAGTACAATGTTCTGTGCTCAGTAAAGAAAGTCTCAACACTGCCATATCATGCTGTGGTGCATAGTTTATCTCTTCTTTTCTGTAAAAACAGATATGGAGAAATATCATCCAGGAGAAATATCTCTCTCTCTCTGCCATCAAGAAGTGAGACATCTTTTCAACAGTTTCAACATATCAGAAAACCTTTTATGGAGAATTGAAAATCCCCTTGATAATCTAATATTTTTTACAAAGTTTCCCTTATTAAGCAAATATAATATTTATACATGTCTCATACGCAATGAATCACAAGAACTGACGGAAGTAAGCGAGACACACTCAGACGACTTTCTATAAATAGATTAATCAAACACACAAAATTGAAAACATTTTTTTTCATACTCACTACATTCGTACTTTTTATACTTAATAGAATTCAATCGAACTTATTTTTTACATTATTAAAAGACTTCTAAAAACCATTTCACTTTTACTCTAAAACTTCCCGTCTTTTTCATCTCCACGCTCACCCATATGCAGCGAAAATAGAAAATATCCCCTTTTTCTGCTTCACTCTTTTCAACAAGGAGAAATCCTCCTAGTAAGCCTTCTCTTGGAATAACCTACAGTTGCAGTATTCTACCTTCATTTGCCTAGAGGCACAAAATCTCATGCTCCAATCTTTTTCACACACGACGCATACAAATAAAATCCTCCGTATTCACTTTCACTTTCATGTAACAAAGACCGGCCTCTCACACCTTCACTCAGCAGCACTTGCTTATTGACAAATCATTTGCATTAATACATGAGTGAAAAGAAAACAACTGAATCGTCCACGTCAATGCTTTCAGCAGCTGCAATTAGCACACTTGGTTTTTGGAGATTCCTCACAAGAGTCAAGAAGGTTATTATAACCGAGTGATGGCTGTAGATAGATAATGTACCTAATATCATACAATCTCTTTCGCCAAATCAAATTATGAAACTCCTGTCTTTCTCCATACCTTGTTTCAAATCTTTACACTTTATGCTCTCTTAGCTGAAAGCTTTTGTGCCTTGAGTTAGTGAAATTAATTAATTTCAGAAGAACAAAGCTATCTTTATCGTGATAGTAATGATGCCCAGTTCTAAAGCAATCTGCTTTGTATCCATCAAATACAAATTACTTAACAATAGCTCATAACTCCACTGGCTTTCTCTATTGCAAAGCCTTTCTCATTAATAACAAAAATAGACGTCAGTGACTTTCACTGAAGAGTTTTTTGTTCTTTTGCAAATTGTAATCCATCGCTGCTTCTTCTGTTCTTCGTTAGTGAACAAAATATTCTATTTTGTAATCACTTGTGTCGCTTACGAAAATATTTTACTTACAAGCAACAGAACGAATACATTGCTCACATCAAGAGAAGAAGCTCTTTGAGCTACAGCACTATCAGTTATTAACAAATGAATCAGAAAAATGATGATACTGCGATTTACTTTGAGAGCTAACAAAAGCCTACACGTCATTTTTAACTCTTAGTTTGCAATCCATCATGCCTGGATTAAAAAATGTGACAACGTAAAATCCAACGGGACTCGTAAGGGGAATTTCTACTTAACTTTACTACATAACTCGAAGCGCCCTTACTATTTGATCTACAGGTAATCATATCTATCCTCTCAGTCTCAAGGAATAAACATTCTACTTCATGATTCACTCTCTCTTCCTTACGTCTCACTTATCTGATTAAAACATCACATATATCCAATGTCTAGTTTGCTTCAACATAAATCAAAACCGTGAGTGACAGCTAATGTGTCTCTAACCATATAAAATATTAGTTTCCAAGTTGCATAAAAAGATAAAAACCAAAGGAATCGGAATACCAAAGGAAACCACAACTTCACACTACCTGCAGGTTTGATTCACCCAATCGCTGTAACATAGTAACAAAAGACAGAAGAAAAACAACTTTCTCCGGGCTAAAACTCAATACAAAGTCTGTAGTACATACACATACAAATGATCGTATTTGTAGATCAATAATTTGATTCCTATGGATTCACTGATTACCAAGATTCCTATTGTTATGCATTTGCAAAATGTTGAACGAAAGGCTCCCTACAACACATCTGTTAATTTAAAGTTAATTCTAAAGACGATTCTTTGCTTAATCGGCGTTTCTTCATTTCATTTAACTCAAAACAAATTGTTTAAAAACAATATCAATTCTACAAGTTTTTTTCTTTTTCACCTGTCTTCGTAGCTTTAAATATATCGTTTTAAAATATTTTAGCCCGTTTTCCTTAAATTCTTCAACAATCCGAAATTCCTCTTTCTACTTCTTCCATTCGTAGAGTGATCGATTTAAAGACTCGCAAATAATTCGCTTTGCAATTTGCAAAATTCTCAAATTACTATTCTCATACCTTAACGCATCCACATTTAGGAACAAATCAATAATAGTGGTAAATAGGCAACAACACTCTGAGCATAAATTCAAAGCTCATTTGAGCTCGTGAGCAGAATTTTAGGAACCAGAAGTGTCTGTAGATCACCCCAACATAGACATTGTTAATAAAAACTCTCTCTACTCTACTTTCACACTCTAGTGACTCTAGTCACTTTCACAGCCTTCTTTGATTGATTTGATGTAAATTTCACAAATAAAGTCACTTGGTAAATTAGTCTCACCCAATAACGGACTTCGAATAGTTTCTTTTAACTCTTCTGTTTCACTCCAAACAATTGTAAGAAATTTATCAAATGTCCCCCTTGGTTCCACATTGCGTACAAACATTGTCTTATCACTTATCTATAATTATTCCATTGATCAACAAATTATCATTTATCAAAAAGGAACTCGAGTTCTTAGTTTTTTTTAGCCACATGTTTAATGTATTCCCGCTAACTGATTGCAATAAGTTCACTAGGATGAGTATTGCAAACTGCATCTCTTATTTAGTACACATTCTTTAGAAGATTTCAGTACAAGTTTGCTCAGTTACTATTATTCCTCTCTCACCAAAACAGGTTTACTCCTATCCTTTTTGTCTCTCGCTGAGAAAATAACAAGATACGATACTTTTCTGTTTCTTTTTATGAATAAGTAAACAACTTTCACATGCGAATTGAGTGCAAAAATGTGTATTCACAACATTCAGGAAACGTGCAAAGCTGACTGTACACTCGAAAGCACACAGCGCAAGGCTTTTCCAATCCATTCTTCAAATTCTCCATGGGGTGTTTGAGTACCAGGTGTTTTCTCAGATTTGCCTCACTTGTAGATCTTGCGTAACACAAGCCATAGGAACAGTAAAAAAAAGTTGCCTGCTTTTGTAAGTTTATTAAGAGACATATATACATCTATTTTTAATATTTTAAATCACAAATACCTTCCCGAAGTTTATTAAATTATTTTATTCGTTTTGAGCAAAGATTTGTTTTGAGTATTGACAGGAATTTCTTTTATTTTCATTAGGTTTTCTCAAAACATGCAGACTGAATTATGACTAGATCTTCCATTAGGAGCTAATAACTCTGGCATACTTGGGAATCCTTTTCTGCATGGAATACAAGAGAAACTTTCCCCGCTAAATGTTTCCAATTTTAGAATTTCCATTTGGTGATCATGGCTCTCCAAGTGAATACGCAAGGCCATGAAATCATGAGAAACGTTCTTCCTGCAAACATTACAATAAACGGAGGCGCGTTATCCCAATTCTTGCTGGTTTTCTATTGATCTCTGATGTTCAAATAATTCTTCAGATGTCGAATAAATTGGGGAATCGATGCAAATTTAACACTTGATATTTTGTGGTACTGACGAATTTTTATACTGGACAGGATTAAGATGTCGTTCTATTGTTCTTTGTTGGGTGAAGTATTTCAGACAATATGGACTTTGGAATTCTCCGTCTTCCGTTGATCCTCAGAAGTGTTTTCTCAATTTATGGTTCCTTAATGCTAATGAGTCTTGAAATGTCACATCGCAATGGGTGCATGAAAGATCCATTCTTAATGGCTGAACTAATTCACAGTTCATACTTGAGTGTGGCTTTTCACTTTCCTGTTGCACATCAGGAGAAGTTTAAAAGTCATTTGAATCACTTTCTTGAGACTGTTCTATACTACTGCTGGAGGATTCCAAGAGGACTTGCTTGGTTCATAAATGAGATTGGGAGAAAATTCCACAAAGTACTGTGCCTTTTCTCATGGGCTTTGGCCACATATCGTCTCGCAGAATATTTCTGTGTGAATAATCTGTGGCAATACTTGCAAGGAAACCTTCTGTGATATTTTGTACGGTTCGTTCTATTAATACTGCAGATTCCAGAGACATTGGAGTGTCTGGATTTTGCTTTTCTTGAAAACTTTTGGCGCATCTTTTGACTATTATCTTGTTTTTTTTTAAATTTTTATGAGTGCATGGCACTCTTGGAACTGAACTAACAATTACTTGTTTCACTCGTTGACTTTAAATCAAAAGCCTCAACAAGAATGATATCTTCGATTATAACAATGATTGTTTCCGCGTCTCAATATCCTGTTTCATAATTGTCTCCAAATGTATTATCTGGAGTTGCCATATCTTTGCATCCTTATTGCAGCGATTCTCATATCCGTTCCAATCGTACAAAAGGACCGATCTGTAAAAAAAATTGGACTGATCATCTCTTATTGTAATTATAACACAGCTAAAACATTTTTTCCTTTCACTGGCTATTCTGTTGGGTAGAAACGTGGATATGTCTTGGACACATCTCATTTCTTTCCTTCCATTCTGTAATTAATCTATTATCTATTAACTTAACGGTAAATCTTAACACGATTTCTTGCTTAATCGGCGTTTCTTTATTTCATTTTGTCGCACCTGTACCTTGAGATAGTTCTTGAAGTTTTTCTCCTTATCCTCGTAATTTCTAAGGTTTGGAATGACCAAAGAATGTTCCCTACAACTGGAGTGCTTCCTTGGCTCTCTTCGTGTATGTCAGAGCTTCCTGGTGATGGAATCCTGCAGTCGGTGAAAGAACGTCCAAACTTCAACAACCGACCTTCCTTGAGTGTTCACAGCAGTATTACAAATACTTCACTTGTTGCTATTACATGTGAGTAATAAATAAATACATGAAATGATTTTCTACTTTGCGCATGTATACGCACACATGAATGGAACCAAACCTAATAATTTATGAATCACAATATTAAATAGCAAATCAACATGTTCAGTTATTATTGTTCGGGTATAAAAATATAAATATTAAATTAAAGAATTTATATGTAACCAATTAATAGAGAATAATCAATAAAAATAAAGATAAATGATTCCTTTAATATTCCTTCACCCTAATTAGTAATTAAAAATGAGTCATTCTGAAATATCAAGCGTAAATCCTTTTTTGACTGACATTTCTTGGCAAAAGTTACATGAGTTCATAAGTGAGCCACTAGAAACTATTTCTTAACCAGGTACCCGCAAAAGTCGCAGGTGTTAAGTAGAATCGGCCTTGAAGCTTTTTAATCCTCTGGAATACCGTCGTTGTCCACAATAGTTTATTCTTTAAACAATATAAAAATTCCTTCTCAAAGATATCACAATATTTTCCCCCATTGTTCTTTCTAGCTTACGCCTTAGTGATAATAAACTACATTTGCATTGTGAGACTCTGAGGCTAGAGACCAAGATTTATTTGTTCCTGTTAACGCTAACTTATGCAGAAGTGATCTTTGGTTTTACCCATACCAGCTTACCAGTCCATTCATATTCAACAATTATTTATTCATATTCCAAAACTATTTCCGCAGTGTCAGGCACACAATCTGTAGCAGTAACAATAATAATGGGTTACCTTGTCGGTATCAATAATAAACTACATGCAACATAAATTCTTTAGTGTCTCATTAGCCAGTAGACAATAGAAATTAACTAGGTATCTTATTGTCCTTTTCTCACCAAGTACAACTTTCACAATCTAAAGACTTAAATAATAAGGAAACTCAGCAAAATATAGCAGGATGAGCAATTCCCTCTATTTTTATCTTCATGGGAAAATTAGTTTCATTTGTTTGCTTACAAACGAGATGCAATCATTTTGGTACGCAAACAATTCAGTTCGTGTGCAACAGATTATGTAACAATTGGTCTCTTATGTTCCCGACTTGCCCAATATGACTCATATTGGTAAACAAATTGAAAAACGCAATGAAAGTCGAGTTAAATAATAGTCATAGTCATAGTGTGGTTTATTTTCGTGACAAATAATACATGATTGTTACATTTTATTAAAGTATTAGGTCACAGTATAAGTAAGGGATACAAATATGGAGAAATGGATAGAAGTTACGCATAGAGTTCACATTGTCATGCGATACAGAATTAGGCTAGTTAGTTCTGTATTTCTATTTACTATTCTATTGCTAACATACATTTGTAAGTCTTCAAAGCAGCTCACAGAATCAACGTTCCTAACACTATAACTGGAGAGTGACACCTATATTCAAATGATTTAAAAAAACAAAAGCTAATGAACATTTGATGTGGAACTATGCAGTGTAACCATGAACAACGCAATCTTTATTACGATCTATATTGAGTTGTCCAAATCTTAAGATCTTAATTAAACTTAAACAAACTTAAAATGAGTTTTAAAGTTTTTAGAAATGTAGTAAGTATTGATTAGAAGGTGAGTTGGCTAGATTGTTAGTGAGTTAATTATGTAAGTAAATCAAAAGCATTAAAACAACTCTCAATTCCATTAAATTGTACAATCTAAGCTAGATCGGCGGTTATGAATTAATATTTTACTATGAAACGACTACTCTTATTTTTTTAATTGTGAATATTCTGGATTCTGGTGATCATACTGGTCGCTACTATTGATCGTAAGCATTTGTTGATTCGTAGATTAGTTGTCAGTCCGTCCCATAACCCATATATATGTTAGGTTAGGTTCAACGCAATTTGTAAACAAAATCTTTGCTTACACAATCAGTTCACTTGATTGCTTGAAAATTTACACACGCAAAAAATAATTTGCTCAATAATACTTAAAAACAATACTAAATCACTCTGCAAAAGTAATTAAGATAAAAAACTTGAATTTATTAGCAACACATTTCACTTGTTGCAAATCTATTAAAAAGTGAATTACTATTTAATCATGATTTTTGAAATGCCATTTGTCACCAAACACGGAAAGTACATGTACAAGTAAACGGTTCTACATACGGTATGGACTAAATATAATAAAAATATTGTTTTTCGTACGCAGTTATTAAACTCCTTTCAGATTTTATTCTTGATCGTTTACATTCGCTTACATGTGTCTGTGTTGCTTTTGTGAGCTTTTAACTTCCTGTGAATAAAACTACAATCTTATTGAACCCAGCTAATCTTACGGTTTAGATCATAAGATTAAACATTTATAAGCTGGAGCTAAAGCTTGGGTTCGCTTGGGGGACTCAGGCTTTATGGATTTTTATGAACCTCACAAGTAAGAAAGCTTTCCGATCTTTTGACCAGAAAACGTTTCTATGGGAGAAAAAAGGCATAAAATGAGCTAGTATTCGATCTATATCTCCGGTTGCTTCTTCACAGCTCAGGAATTGGACTGCTCAGTCAACATATCTAAACGCTTGAATGTGCTATACATAAATATACAGGACAGTCTCAATATATTAAATTTATGGTCAGCGAGATTAAATAATATCCACTCTGGTTGAATACAATTAAGTTTACAGTGACTTTTTGGTGTTTTTCCATCTTTAAGTTACGTTTTAAAAAGTAAAATGAAACAAACTAACTAGTTATATGATTTAAAACTTGGAAAATTGGACCACAGTGCTAACGTCCAAGATTGTGCTGCTTCAATTTCCTACTGAAAAACCATTACGGTGGTGCGCGAAATAAACTAATGCATTTTGGAAACTCGATACGCTTTGGTTTACATAATGTTCGTTAAATTAATAAGTGTGGTACTTTTAGCTTTAATAAGCTTGATAAGCATGAACACAATTCGTAAAGCTTTGAAGTTCTTTAACTTGATATTTTATTTTTGCAACAGGTGTGGAATAATCATTTCTTTCGCGTCATTAAATAGCAGCAACAGCAACGTGCACTTGTAACGTTGTAACCAAATGTTTGCCTTAGTAGTTATCAGCAGTAAGCTAGAGAAAGTAAGAAATAAATTCTTGATGCTGGTTCTGCGATATCAAACAAAATAATTTTAGGTTAAGCAGAAGTAAACCTTGAAATAAATGTATTAAATGTTAGTTTGACAAAACAATTGATAGAGTTTATTGCAATAAAAAAACCTTTTTGCGGATTTCTAACTCTCCTTATACTAATACAAACTATAACTGCAATCAGGGCCGATAGACAGGTGTTTGCGAGTTATAGTCGATCGGCCCTGAACTGCAATGAACAACGAACTTTTAAAATGCTCAAATCCGGATCCTCTGGGTGTAAGTTAGAGCATAGAATTGACTCAGCTTCACTATATCTCGAGACTAAAAGTAGCTGAAAACATGTTTGAGGATTTTCTCAATGAGTAAAGGATCAAACAGAAAAATCGATAAATTAGTTGTTTTGACTGCAAATCTGCAAGCTACACAGCTAGAGCTGTAGTAGGTACATGGTGTGAACTGATTTTGTGCTCAAGTTTGTCATGAGTTATTATTATTCTCATGACTCTGTTCTAATATTTATAGTGTGCTATATACTGTCCTTTATTTATTTATCAAAACGTTTTGTAAGGAGATTTGTTACTTGTAACAGACATCCTGACTTCTTTTGCTGTCTCTATTCAGTAATCAGATAGCTAATTCTATATAGAGCACCACAACTTGTAATAATTTACCAATTTACAAAGTAGAATAATGGAGGTAACAAATAATAACGTGGAAAACAGCGAAGGTCAACCACAGGAACACAATTTTCAGTTTCAGTCTTCAGTGCAGTCACACTTTAACTCATGATTAGTATTTAGATTTTCTTTTTCGACTTAGTCTATTTCAGAAACAAGCGGTTGGAAAGTATTTCTATCATCGGATTAACTTTTCAGGTAACAGGAAAACGGAATGCGTAACTGAACTAATCTTCTCACTTTGAGTGTGTCATAAAAAGACAAAAAAGTGACAGGGGAAGCAGCGTAGATTTTATATATGTCTTGCAATGGTTTTTACTCAAGTTTTATTTTGGATACGATGATATTTAATTATGTAGGCTTGAGTGGAATTTGCGGAAATCTTCATTAAATTGTCGCATATAAAATCTTACTACAAGTTGATCGGATCTTCCTGAAAGCTGCGACGTGTTAAAAAGTGAAATAGTTTAAGTCCAGGTGCGTCTTTTTTCGAGTGTTCAAATTCACTTTAAGCAAACATTTTTTTAAGAACCTTTTCAGTGGTCTTTAAATAATTAAAATAAGGGTCTAGTATACGTTTGCATTAGAAGATTAGGACTATACAATGCCCCCATTGCTTTCTCTTTTTGCACGCGCGTCTGCATATCAATACCTATCAATCAAGTATAATTTGCTCATCTATTTGTTATAGAATCCAGCCTTTTCCTTTACTCAAAGTTCATTAATTAACTCCGCTTGAGCTAAAGTACTTTTATCCTTTTTATTTCCTGAGCTGTCGTTAAAGATGGAGTGACTTAAGGTTCTTTCTCTACATCTTTACAGTCTTAATCTCCGGGGACAGTGGGAGTAACCAATACCAAAAACTACAAATCCTGAGCATTACCCTGTACACATTTTTTTTTCTTACGACGGTCATAATAATCTTTTACAATTTTATTTCGTGTAAGGTCATTCAAAGATACAATTAGTACTTAAAATATTGTTTGTGTTTGTACATTACTAGTAGACGATCATATTTTATATCTGCCTCTATGACATTTGTTCATATTTCAAATTCCTTTGCACATTTGATTCATAGTTCACACTTACTTCCAACTTGTATAATATTTATTAATATTATACAAGTGTGCACCTTCTGCAAACTTAAATATTTAGTATAACGTCGGAATTCAAGATTTCACCGCTGATAGATATTATATGTTTACTCCCTGTTCAAAGAATTACTTTTATATTTGGAATGCTTATTCTCGTGGCCACTTGGATATCGAAATATTTGTTTCGTAAAGAGCGCTGAAGGAATCGGACTAGAATATATCAACTTTCCACACGCAAAGCTTTGGGACCTTTGGGAATCGCAATTGATTTCGCCATCTGACCCAGTAAAGCAACCCATTGTATCTAGTCTACGTACACTGAGAGGCAAAGAGAGAGTTTTAGCGGTAAAAAGTATACTTGTTATAATATTAATGGTCACTATAATATTAAATGGAACTTTTCACCGTTCATCTTCGTTTTATCTCATACATCTCTGTTCTTTTTAATGATTTTCCCATTCAATTGATGAAAGTTAGTTGGAACATCCAACGAGCTCTCTCTATCGATGTTTGTGTGAATTGGACTTATTGATTTCAGCATTTCTACTGCCAGCAATCTGGGAAGTTCCGATCTATAGGAGATTACCACCCAAAAGATACGTTTTCGAGTCTTCAGTAAGTACAGTAACTTCTTGTAGTATGATTTCAATCCTCACAAAGAATCAATGTCAGTTTCATCGCCTGAAAACTTTCTGCAATAAATCCACTGCATTTCACTCTCAAATTACCAACTAGCAGCATTGTTGAAAGGAATTAGCGAGATAATTGCTTGGCTTTTTTTCCATCACATTGACAGAGCAGGAATGGATATTAATTACAATTACAAAGTTGAACTTTTTCTTACTTTAAGTTAAGTTAAATGAGACTCTGATAGTTGCATTCCATGAAAATACACAAAACCTACATCAACAAAAAATCTCTGTAGTAATTAAATACATCTCAAGCATCTACAGATGGATAGAAAAACATATTATCTAGTAATTCAAAAGCCGATGGCTGTAGAGAACATCACAATATCAAGTCAGACTTCATCACAAAACCACATCCTCATCGGCCATGACAATCAAGACAATATTAACATTACTGATCATAAGCTTAGGGAAATACCCTCAAGAAAAACAACTAAATTAATAAAGCTATAAAACGGGATATTGAGTGCGTTGTTTTTTAAATGTTGAGAGCCATTGAAATCATACGTAAAAAGATTTTTTAGGCGAATTAGTAGAATTATTTAGCGTTTCCACGAAGTCTTTACTCTTGAGGGATTCAAAAATACGAGCGTGTGTTACTTCCAAACAATTGTAAACTTTGCTCTTTTCTTTCCAGATTGTCGTGTACTGTTTTGGTGCGAGTCCAAGCAAGTCGAACAGAAAATGCATATGATAACGATGCAAAGATGCTTTTACTTAAAAGAATTCATTTGTGTTTTCAGAATTCATACGAAAAAATGAAGAAAACGAGAATTCCTCAAGGAAGGATTTATTATTCGTAGTACTCCTTCCTTTTTGCATGTATTACTCTTATGATTATGAACCATTACTGCAGAGAAAGTTTATGCGTATGTTGTGCTTCAATAGTCGATTTGTTACATCAACCAAGTGAACATGAATTGGCGTAGGGCATTCTAAGGTCAGCAACGTGTTTCATTCATAAGGTATTACAAAAAAGATACTTACTTAAAGAAAGCAAAATATCTCTTTTGCAACCAAACTGACTCTCTCTCTTTTATTAAGGATACGTAATATATCTCGCCCACTTAAAATGAGTTGTAAATGATTTCACATTTGACTTTTTTTAGAAGATGTTTAATCTATTCTATTGAGTGTAAGACGCAATTTATGTTATTGAACCTTCGAGTATCCTAAGCGTCTTGAATAAAGAATTCAAGCACTATCAGATGAAGCTGCTAGCAGATTGTTCATGGAATGGAATTTCTATCGATGAAGCTTTAAAAACATTTCTTTTGACGTCAGTCCCACTACAATGAGTTGCAAGAAATGCGAGCTAACAAATGTTTCCACTTTCTGTGGAAAGATAGTTAAAAGTGCTTGAATAAATATATCTGCGTCTAGGTTCACGTTAACAATACTGCGTAGCTTTTTTGCAGAGAAAAATCCGGGTGCTGTAGTTTTATCGAATTGTAAGTGATAAATCAAAACAAGAGGCACACAACGAGAGCAATCTTATAAAAAAGTCTTGGTAAATATTTCCCCACGTACACGTGTTAACTCTTGCTTTTCTTATTTGGCTCAGATCTCTCTACTACTTGCGTGATGCTCTCAAGCTTTCCCTATTCGCCATATGTAAAGCTGTTGAGTTGTACGTAAGGATTATATAATTTCAACAATAGATTGAGCTTGCAGAAAGTCCTAGGTTTGAACCCCTTTACTGTACACACTTAACCCTCAAGTGGTCGATTAGAAGTTTGTAAACAAAACTTATAGAAAAAAATATTCTGCACGGAATAACATCATGGAAGAAATGAACGGAAGGAGATGAGATTGTGGTGTATATTGTCCCTGTGAAGAAGTGTGTTCTTTTAACATACACAACGTATGCACGGAACATTGTAGTCAAATCACGAATCTATAATTGACTGGCTGAGGAGTTTAAATATTAGAGACTCCTTCCAATTAATTCACGCAGCTTACCGAGTTTCTTATCTTTAAGCAGAGTAAAAATTAAAATATTTGTCATTTATTTCGTCGTATAAATATTATAGTTTGTGCTTGTATAATACGCTGTTAGCTTGTATGCAGTTATGGACAAAACACCTCTGATTGCACTAGTGATAAAATCGCAGAGTTTTTTGTCTCTAGCATTCTATCCTCTGTTGATCATTAAAAGTTTTACTCTTATAAATACTGGATCAAAGAGTGCATAATAATTAGAGTGGCTGATTCAAAAGTATCTGAAGTAAAGAATTGCTACACGATATGCATTAATCATTTTTACACTGATGTTTTTGTTTATTCTCTTATTTTTAACGTCTCCACAAATTAATCACTGCGTTCCACTATAATTAGGTACAACAGGTAGATAATTTTGTGTGCATTTTTTCATGGAGTTTTTAATCTTTGAGGATGAAAATCAAGCATGTTTCATGCCTGAGCAACTTTTGACTCATTCCTTTTTAAGTATGCGGATGGCAAATGTTTTTGTGATTGAAAGTGAACTTGGTAGTGTTTAGGATGGGACACGGAGCAGTTAAGGATTCCGAGTCATCCTCTTACAAAAAGGAATTTATCATTAATATTATCACACATCGTTCGTACTGTATGTCATGATAGAGAATTACGATACGAATGAAGTCCATATTTTTTATTCCATACTTCAACCAGTTCAACCACGTGAAAAGGAAGTTATGGGTTTTATGTACATATCGATTTATTCCATGAACCATACCTAAAAACATTTATCTAATAACAGGCATTAGTATAGGTCATTTCTGTGTGGGAATTAATGCTAATGTTTCAGTAGTAAATCAGCTAAATAGGCTTTTGAATATTTCACAAATCTGCCGAAGCTCGGCTGCCGAGCTGAACACAACTTACTACCTATTCCTCTCGTACCTGTTCTGTTAGCCTTAAAGCTCACTGCCCACTTAATAACCTTCACCATGACTAAAAGGAAACATAATGTCATCTCCCTTTCTGACTCTGAATCTACTACTACTTCACCTAATTCGAAAAAACCAAA
>Ga0194135_10001099_pt1 | contig 15851 bp, 13 predicted proteins | sample LitLau_LLRF_2013_FD_134024 | JGI IMG/M metagenome (GOLD analysis project Ga0194135, IMG submission 134024) | Freshwater sediment microbial communities in response to fracking from North America - Little Laurel Run_MetaG_LLRF_2013 (version 2) | ecosystem: Environmental > Aquatic > Freshwater >...
GCTTTGCCAATCCTTCAGTTTCTCTACGTCACATTGAGTGTATCGTGGTCGCTTTTGTAGTAGAGTGGGTGTAGAGAAAAATCCCAGCAGGATCAGAGATACAAGCAAGACTCTATTTCTTAACATCGTCATTTTCAAACCATTCAACTTCAGGTCCTGATATTTTGCACATAAATGTCGTTCATAGATTCGTAAGACAGCCATATGGACCATGTGGTAGGATTTCTATCAAACTGCTAACCTGAGCCAGGTGAAATGGCGAAATGGGAATGGGAAATGAAGTGGAGGTGGGGAAAGTGAGACGTGTGTTTTTGTAGTCTCTTTCGTTTCCTTGACAACTGGTCAACTCATTCATTCGTAACATTTCGAACATTGTGAATTGAATTGATCCAGTTTCACTCTCTCCCAAAAAACAGTTTTATCTTTGGTCTTATTCTGTTCTAAATACAAATCAGTGCTATTTCTAGTTCACCCCAGCTATTATGGTAAAGCATGTGTCAAATCGTTACTGTTCTTTGTATAATAATATAGTGCCATTTCTAATACTCTTTCTAAATTCTAAAGTCTTTTCTCGTTTGAATTCAGCTTTTGTCTCGATCACGGCCTGCTCCTGCACCTTCGGCGGCGGGATCAGGGTCAGTCGGCGATGGAGACGGCAGCAGTACCGAAGGAAAACTTCCCAAGCTTAGCGATTTCTTGGATACAAAGGAATTTCTGGGAGCCCTGACTCTCTTGGAGGTACAATACAGAGCTAAACATCTTTATTGACGCTCTGTTACTATAAATGATATTCACATTTTCAGTTTCAGAGATCAGTGAATCAACAAGGCGTAAATCATGGAAGTCTCATTGCCTACTGTTCCTTTCATTTAGGCGATTACAAGCGAGCACTTGAAGAATATCAAGCTCTCATTCAGAATCCAAAGAAGACGATAGAAGAATCAACTATTTGGCTTAATATTGCATGTTGTTATTTTTCAATGGGAATGTATCCTGAGGCCCAAATCGCAGCTTCGAAAGGCTCGGAATGTTCCTTGAAAACGAGAATTCTCTTTCACTTATGTCAAAAGTTAGATAATGAGGATGGAGTGATTAAATATCACCAGAAGTTGGAAGAGACACTGGAAAATCAACTTTCATTAGCTTCAATGCATTACCTGAGACAAGATTTCCAGAGTTCGATTGATATCTATAAGCGAATTTTGCTGGATAATCGGTATAGCTCCCTACCCTTGAATTCTTGCGTTGCACAATGCGAATGCTTATTTATCGCTTTTTCATTTTGGTGTGTGTTTTGCACTGCTTAAGGTGTGACATTCCAGAGTTACACTTCAATGTAATAGGGATCGAAAAAGCAGATGAAGAGCCCGAGTGTACATTGAATGCTATGGTTCAATCTTACGGAATCGATGATGCTTTGTTGTGTCATGCACTTACAAAAATTCATGGGTTTTTTTTTGCTTTTTTGCTATCTCCATAAATTGTTGGTTAGAAGGAAGTAAGAACAATCTATAACTGATTTTCAGGGACTACATCGCCTTAAACGTGTATGTAGCATTGTGTTATCATCGATTAGAATACTTTGACGTGTCTCAGGAAGTCCTCGCTGTCTATTTGCAATCCTTCCCTGGATCTGCCATAGCTTTAAACCTGAAGGCATGCAATACTTTCCGACTCTACACAGGAGCAGCTGCAGAAAGGGATTTGAAACCTTTACTTAATATTATGGTAAGTCGTAATACCAAATATGTAAACAGTAAACTAACATGAAATCAATGGTACATAATATTTGACGCTGTTTGCTATTAAAACCAGCATCAAGATGAGCAATCGAAACACGGATCACTTTCAAATGCCTATGACTTGATCAGACATAACCTAGTCGTGTTTCGAGCTGGTCAAGGTGCCTTGCAGATCCTGCCAAAACTTGTGGATGTGATTCCAGAAGCAAGGCTGAATCTGATTATTTATTACCTGAATCAGGTTTTAAAAAAACTAAATGTTGATCTACTTCAACGCGTTTCGTGTTTAATATTTTATAAAGGCAATCAATTTATGTTTTACTATTTAGGACGATATCAATAACGCCAATACACTTATAAAGGACAAAGCAGTAGACCTGAAGAAAATTCCTGAGTCCATCTTATACGCTGTCATAAATGTTTTGCTGTCATATCAGACAGGAAACGTAAGAATAAAAAAATAAATTTTCATGACCTGTCAGCTTTAACTTTAAATGTTAATTATCTGCTAATTTAGAGAGATTCCTTGCAAGTCGCCCAGACATTTTTTAACAGAATCGGGTCCAGTGAATCCGAACATGATTCTGTATTTGGACGCTTGTGTATGGCATCAGCACACTTTTTATCCAAGAACTTTGAGCATGCAGCATTGTACTTGAACTCAGTTCGGACACACTACTACAATGATGACACATTCAACTTTAACTTTGCTCAAGCGAAGGGAATGCTCAATCAGTTTCAAGAAGTAGAAGAACTTCTTACTATGATTCAAAATGAGAAGATTAGGAATGATTTTACTTACGTGCAATGGCTTGCAAGAGCATGTATGAGAATATGAGAAAGACCACTATTGATCGTATACAAGATATACTAATTGATTAACCTAATGATTTAATAATTTAATAAATATTGCAGACATAATGAACAAAAAGCCACGGCTTGCTTGGGAGCTCTATGAAAGAATGGAAACGAGTCCTGAGTCGTTTCGTCTCCTGCAGGTTAGTCTAGAAAATATGGTATCCTATTTACCTCCAGTTAAGAAGCTCTGTCCGATTGAACTATTAAACTAATTATTGTTACTTTATGAATATTTATAAATAGCTCATTGGGAATGAATGTTATCGTCTGGGTCAGTTCTACTACGCTGCAAAAGCTTTTGATATTCTGGAGCGATACGAACCTAATTCAGAGAACTGGGAGGGCAAACGAGGTGCTTGTATAGGAGTATTTCAGCTTATCATTGCTGGACAAGAGCCGAGGTACATACATACATTTATACATTTACGATGAGCAAAGTATTAATGGTAGTAAATAGATTTGATAAGAGCTCATAAACATTATATGTTTGCATCGATTTTCAGAGAATCTTTACATGACATAATCGTCTTATTGCGAAATTCTTCTAAGCCAAATGTGGAGAAAATTCTAGGAGTGATGAAGAAATGGGCAAAGGACAATCGGATAAACTTATAATTTCTAAAACTTAACTCAACAATTAAATCAATGTCATGTACGTACATAGACCTAGGTAATTGATTTGTTCGAGCAATCGATTACTTTAAAAGCGTAGTTAGACCATAAATATACAGCTTAGGAGTACTTTAATTTAATAAAACCTAAAACCCAGTTTGCAAAAACTCCAAGCGAGGCGATGATAAAATGGAGCTCACACTCGTAATTTCATTCACTAATTCATCATCGATTTCTAAAGTGTATGAAAGTAGAAAGGAACTGAAGACTGGATAACTATACTATACTTAACCAAGTAAAAGATGCAACGAAAATAAAGAGCTTCTGAATTTGTCCAGGGCAGGGAGAAGAAAGAAACATGAAGCTGCTGAGGAATGAGAGTGCTGAATGGAATGTAATGGAAGAGTATGAGATTGCTAGATAGATTGCAAAAAGGTTGAGGAGCCCATATAAGAGGACAGTATAAAGACAGAAGCTCTCCGTTTATTCGACTCCACGTGGCCTCCGGGACCTGTCACACCACAAACCATCTTATTTCTTCCTAGATAGGGAGATTCGCAAAACCAAACGAATACAACCAGACTCCAGACTTCATCACAACTTCATCAATACAAAAATGAAGCCATCAGTGATTCTATAGCTCGTAATATTCTCTGTTCCATGAGATCCACTCGGAAATCTTCCATTTGCAAATTATCAGAGTAATATCTTTCTGAATATTCACTGGATACGCAAAGAGTAAAGAGATTTGACCCACTTGATTCAAGGAAGCCAAATTTGCCGCATTACTGCCACAACTCTCACAGATTGGAACTGTTGGAAGGGAATTGGTATGAAGACTTTTAAGTACATTCCATATTCCACTTGATCGAACATTTCTGTGAGTCAGGGTCATTTTTGCACAGACTGCTATTCATATTTATTCATTTATTACTCAGACTTGTGAGACCAGATAAATTTTTCATTTTCATATCTTAATGCAGATTAGCAGATTATGCACTTGAGTGACTTGAGTATCAAGTTCTCTTTTCCTCTCTCGTTCTGTCTACAGACAGACTACAGATTACAGAACTCAAGACAAATTCCATGCATGCAATTCATATCCCTGATACACACGCTGCCATTGGAACTTAAGTACTGCTGAAGATTTTGCGAATTTTACAACAATTTTGAGATGATCATACAATGTCGTATGAACGGACAATGAGACGAATTTATTGTTAATTTTGACTACTGATACAACTTTGACTCACTTACTCATTTAATTATTACGGATTTCAGAAAGTTAAAATGACGTGACTCTGAGTTTGATTTGAGTATTCCTCAGCTAAATTCAAAGCTCAAAGTATAGATGTTCATGGGCATAATTTTTATTAAGGTGCATTAAAGATGTATGAATTCGAGTCGGTCTTTTCTTGGCCTACCTCAACTAGATTATGCTAATACAACTAGCAGATAAGCAATACCAATAATAAAATTAAAATAGGAAGAGTCCTACAGTAAGCGATAATGTAATTGGCCGGCCTCTTATTCGATTCAAGGCAAAGCATGAGCTGACTGGAACTTCCAGATATCTCATAGTATCAGGCTAGATTGTTCCAGAACTATTTTAAAATTATTTCATTGTCTACGTGCATCAGCTAGGCTACAGTGCCAGATCCAGGGTACAGCTAAGATGTCCTAATAAACTAACCTTTAGTGTTGTACTGTGTCCCTTTATCTTGGGTTGATCAATATTTCTCATTAAATATATTTTAGTCATTTGACTCTACATTCTACGGTAAGTCAAAAAGTTTGGAAGCAATATCGTAATCCGCAGCATCAGTGATCAGAGATTTGCAAACGCAAACTTGCTAGTTCTTTTCATCTGACTTATACGGTCATACGGTACGGTTGTATGGTCTTCATGCTGTTTGCTTCAGTTTGTTTTATTTTTTAACCCTTGCAGATAACAATGAACGCTTTCAAAGATGGATGGTTTACGGAGCTCAGTCCTCTTTGGGAAGGACAGGCGTTCTCCATGCAAGTGGATAACGTTCTCACGCACGAGAAGTCTGACTTTCAGGATGTCATTGTTATGAACACGTAAATAAATGCTAAAAATCAGTCGTTCATTATTAAAAAAGTTTTTAAAGGTTGTTCAATTCGTTTTTTGAACTCACAGAAAAACTTACGGACGGGCGTTGGTTTTGGATGGAGCCATCCAGTGCACCGAGAAAGACGAGTTTTCTTATCAGGAAATGATGACTTTCCTTCCATTGACATGTCATCCAAATCCTAAGTCTGTTCTCATCATTGGAGGTGGTGATGGAGGAGTTGCACGCGAAGTTGCTAAATATCCAACAGTGGAGAAGATCGTTCAATGTGAGATCGATGCAAAAGTAATTGAAGTTTCAAAAAAATACCTTCCATTCATGGCCAAGGGGTTTGAGAGTTCCAAATTGACACTACGCGTCGGGGACGGTTTTGAATTCATGGGGAACCACGAAAATGAGTTTGATGTGATCATCACGGACTCATCCGATCCCATAGGTATGCTCTATTTGTACACAAGTTAATAAGACGGTCATTTTTATTGCTCGATTAATACGAATACTATGATGCGAATACCAAATCGGGATGTTCATAGGTCCTGCGGAGAGCTTGTTTGGCGAGAAATATTACCATCTCTGTCACAAAGCCTTGAAGCCTGGAGGAATAATTTGTTCACAAGGGGAAAACATGTGGTATCATTCCAAAATTATCAAAAGTATGCTGGACTTTTGCAAAGGGCTATTCCCCGTCGTAAAATATGCTTATACTTGCATACCTACTTATCCTGGAGGACAGATTGGATTCCTTTTGTGCAGCAAGAATTCTGTAAGTTCACACATATAATTCTTCATTTAATAAATTATCTAATGCATGCGACCTATTATTCAATGTACTCAATTATACTAATGGTTTGTAGGAAACCATCTTTGATACGCCATTGCGAAAATTCACAGAATCCGAGTTGGATGATATGAATTTACGATATTATTCTGGTGATATTCATCGTTCTGCTTTCATTCTGCCTCGGTTCGCATCAAAAATACTGAACAACAGTGACACGGATACACCTGCCACTGGAAATGGAAAAGCGTCCGACTAAGCACAGCACGAACAAGAAGTTATAATGTTTACGAAGATATAACTGAATTAATATTGCCAATTGAAACTTGAAATTAATAAACTACCAAAAGGTACAATGAGAAATTCATAATTGATTTAGATTGTTTTAAACCGTTTTTATTAACGAGGTTATTATTCGATAATATAGTCTTCATGACATAATAACAATCAATATAGATTTTATACCTGTTTTATTTATTTAGGTTTAAATGTATATATATATCTGTGATTTCGGTTTTTATTCGACTCTCGTATTACATCACGACGTACTTTTCAACATTCCATTGACCACACCCATAACATTCTTCACCCACCCATTTCGTTCGCTCGCTTTGAGTTATACACAATTCATCATCAAACTATTTTCACAAGTTTTCATCATTCCTAGCATTCAATTTAAAATCTTCGTACGACCATATCAATAATACGAGTGTTGATCATTGCACGCAACAGAAAGTCCTTTTGTTTAAAATGGAACAATCATAGTACTTATTATAACAGTTTAGCGATATTAACTAGGGTAAATACGTCTGTATTTATCATACTTAAGAATGAATTAAGAGTGATTACATGATAATAACCTTTAGTCATAATGTTTGATTAATTCAGTTGTATAATTATATATAGTGTAGAATTGATCACGTTTTGTTTACTTTTCGGATTTACGATTAACAAGATTTCGAGCATTATAGTAGTGTATGATTATAGTTTACATAACTTCCCTAAGGTTTGACTGACCATCCAATGATATAATATATATTCATTATTATACTAATTCAACTCTCATTCCAAAGTCCATCCAAATTAACAAGTCGCAAAACCAATCGACAAGTCTCTAACATTCGCTGATAAAACTGCAGCTAAAAAGAAATGGAACACATTACTGATGATGCATCTTTTTCTGTGTACACAAAAGCGATTGTTTGCAACATACATCTTCCTTTTCAGTATGTATACAATCATAAGTCATTGCTGCTGCATCTGCAACATATTTCACTTGAAAATGAGAAAGCAGATCAGAAGTAGTGAAAGATGACATGAAAACATTTGCTTTTGGTAGATGTCAGATTTTAATTGAAGCACAAGATATGCATAAACTAATTATTATCTCCGAAATTCGTGAAATAACAGTTAGCTTTTATGTCGTCTTGCAAAACTACGCAAGTATCTTTCTACAATTACGATAAAGTAGGTTTCTTCTTCTTTTAGAACAACGATGAAGCTCCTCAACTGCTGAAATCACAAAAGAAACAGTACTATCAAAACAATTCAAATACCAATCAGGGTTTTACGTCCGTGAAAGTTTTTGCAACTTCAAGTTATATATGATTCGTTCATTAACCGTCATTTTTTCGCTGGGTTATGTATCATTCAAGAACATACATTCCTTCACTTTCTGACACTTTCAAATTGCTCAATCATTCCAGTTTGTACCTTGAAGAAATGGCAGTTTGCGTTTGCATCCCATGCCATAATTTTTAAAGCATTACACCACTGTTTGAAATCTTGGTTCCGTCCTTACAACTAAACTTTGGATTCTGGTAATAATCAGGATTATTACAATGAACTTTAATCCTCCGACAACTTCTCCATAACCTAAATTTCGAACCTATTTACTGCTGAATTGAGGTTGCTGTTGTTGTAGTTGTGTGAATATTAATAATAATTATCATTAAGTGAATTTTTTTCTAAGTATCTTTCTCCTAGTCCGACCAAGGGTGAAAGTGTGTGTTGGATGTATAAGAGTCTAATGCACTCTTAAAATCCAATTTATCTATTAGCAAATGATCGCACGTAGTAGTTAGGTTAATTTTGCTGATGCAAGAAAACTACACTATTCAGCGCTAATGTTCTGAATAAGCATACATAATTGTGTAGTCCTAAATACACTTAAGTCAACTCCTGTCAACAAGGGTGGTTTCACCTTCCTTCAATACCTTCTGCCTCACTAAGTCCCTAAAACTCATCAATTAGAGATGCTTCGAGCGAGCAAGCACTTTGAATTAATTTAATCACATCCCACCACCATAGAGCCTACTGTCTAGACGGCATTTCCGAAATCTTCCTTTAAAATTAAAATTATAACAACTATAACAATAACAGTATAATAATAACCGAAACACCAGTGTAATAAATTTAAACTACGAAATAGTTTTACTTGCAGTTGCAATGGACTACTTGCAGTGTATGAATGAACCTTCTTCAAAATGAACTTTTGGGACTTCAGTTTAGCCTCAAAATGAATGGCAGACTCAAGCTTTATATTTTAAAAAATAGTACTTTTAAATAATATTCCTATTGTTTTAGGAACCTTCTGTTGAAATGATTGAACGGTTAATATATTAGTGAATATTTAACTGACTGACTGACAAACTCCTTCATCCTCTGATACACAAACATCCTCTTTTTCAACATGTACACAGTTCTTGGTGATGAGGTTGAAATGAGTCCAGCATGTCCCATCATCCGACCTCTTTCTTGAAACAATTAGATTTTAAAAATAAATTATCTTTTGACGTTGCTTTAAATATTGCCCAGCAATTTCCGATTTCACACATAAAACACGAACAAAAATATTCATTCAACTATTCACTGTTATCAGACTTTCACCCAACCATTTCGCACTCATGTCAGTTGAATCTTCCTTAATACAATGAGATCAGGAGTAAGTATGTATTCCACAATGTACATTCAATCCCCGTGATCTCTTCTTCCTGATAATTTGTTCCAGATATCAGTTGGTTCCAATTTAAAAATTCTGCTTACAGTCGCACTTTCAGTTAATCGTATCCAATAAAATCATTTCAACACAAGATTTCAAATATACGTACTATTAACCACTAAAAAATGCATAGTGTTACATGCTGTTTCGTAGCTACCCTTCACCATTAAATCTGTCCTGTCAATAAATTGCACATCCACCACCTTCATTCTTACATAATTGAACTATTATGTCTAAAGCTTTGTTGCTTTCTAGAAGTATTACATAATCTATAAGTTTCATCTATATTCTTAGCTAAATATAAGTTGAACAATGAACTTCAACTATACAGCACCAAAATATCATCAAGGTTGACAATTTTTACGTCGTCCACGTTCGCTTGGGTACTATTACAAATTTCACCCAGATTCAGGTAGTAAAGATTCGACTGATAATTGAAGTCAGAAAGAGAAATCAAGATCGCGTGATATAAAAATCACACCAGCGATCGGGAAAGGAAAAATCCTGTTGCTTATCTCACTATGCTTTCCTTGCGAAAGATACTTAATTGAAGATGACCTCGAATTAAACCAATGCTGTATTCAAGAAAACGATTGAAAGGATTTTCGTAGGCATTAAAATCCTTCTAAGCGTTCCCTATTACATATTGTATTTCATAAATGGTTTGTCTCTAGACCACCCCGCAGGTGGCTGTGTCGGGGGACCCGCATTAGGAGGCCCTTGGTGACCTTGAGGGGCTCCTGGACCATCTGTACCTGCCCATGCCATGAAACCAGACGAATCTGGCCCTGGTTGTTGTGACGTAGCTCCTTGGGGAGTAGGGGCATTTCCATGACCGAAGCCTGACGGATGGTTAAAGCTCTGAGGACCTTCACTTCCTTGCTGACCTCCTTGAATGTTCCCAACCAGACCCCATCCCGCCTTAAATCGCACAAATAAATAGGTCTTCAATAAAAATCGGGATACATCGTAATCGAATATTATATTTTGGCAATCTTCATTGTGGTTACAGTCGAACTTAAAGCCATCAAGCCAAGGCATTAACGTCCAAGTAAGACGATCAAGAAATAACTTCAGTGTCTCATGTAAGGTCCCCTTGCTTTCAAAGGGTCCTCTTACGTGACAGCGGTGGTCGGTCGAGTGGCTCAACAACTATTTAGGCAGAAGTACCTGATTAAGGGCAGCTGCTACGATAGCAGGATTCACTGGCATCCCCAAATTTAGAGCACCCAGCCCCATTGGATTATTTATCCCTTGACCCTGTCCTGTTCCCGCTGCACCACCACCGAGACCTAGAGTTTGGAGATTTGGCATCTCCATTCCTCCTCGGCCGCCAACACCACCTCCAACTCCACTCCAGCCAGCACCACCACCCTGGCCATAATGGCCCCCATAGCCACCTCCCATTTTGCCTCCGTCCCGGGGAGTCATACCTACAATAGATCAAAATTGCATTAATACCAACATTTCCGATTCAATCGTCTTCGTTTGTGTTGGTGTCTACCTCTATAACCAGGGTATTGATGACCTCCAGGGTTTCTAGAAGGGTCGCTTTTAGGGGCGGCATTGGATACATGGACGGAGACCCCTTTCACAATATGGTCCTCTCCGCAGAGACTTTGGGCTACCTCCGCTTCCAGAAACGTTACGAATGCAAAAGCCCGGAAAGGCTTGGGGATAAATACATCTGTGACCTCACCAAACTTTGCAAAGTACTCGCGCAAATCTTCTGCTGAAATGTCTTCTGTACACCTCCCAACAAACACTTTTGCAGGAACATGAGCTTGTTGAGACTCCTACAAATTCAAACAGTATTTGACTATTTTGACTTACAGAAAAACGCAAATTAATTATTTGAAATTTTACCTTGGAATTAGGAATTTTAACATCACACCATCGTCCTTCGATTAAATGCCTCTGCGAGAGGACTCTCAACTGAGACTCGTAACTGGCAAACCGTATGAACCCAAACCCTTTTGATTGTCCTGTCTTAGGATCTTTCTTTACTTGAGCCATGAGTACCTCTCCAAATGGCTCAAAGTATTCGCGTAACTGCTGTTCTGATGTCTTCCACGGTAATCCTAGAACAATTAAATCTGAACATTTGTTCTTGCTAGAAGTTTCAAATCGCTTTGCTTTGGCAGTAGAATTTTCCAAGTAATCATCCGATTTTCTTTTATTTTCCGCTACAGATTGAAAAGAAAGAGATGTTATCAAGTCTAAATTATTAGACTCCTTAAAAACCATGATTAAACTGTTATTGTAACTTTACCTTTAGGGAAGACACAGTAATACACGAGATTTCCCCAGCCATTCTCTGGAGGATGAAAGCGCCCTTCAAGTAATCTGACTCCTCTTATACCTCCGGACTCCGGATTTCTGAATTTAAGCCCAGATGTTCCTGGGAACTGAGCTGATAATGTTGACAGTAAGAGAGAGCCATCCTCCTCTGTGGGCACTTCAATGGGCTCCTCTCCTTCATCTTCTGCTACTTGAATATAAGTCGTCATCACAAATACTCTTCTGTCGATATTTTACTCAAAAACTCGTTGTTGCAAATTACACTGTGTACTTTTAAAAAGTTTATCAATCACTCAGTTCTTTCAAAAAACAAAAGACGAATAATTGATCAAAATAATGGTATGAAGGATATTAGATTGACCGACCGACCAGCGATTGGACGCAAAGATAAAATTAATAAAATATTAAAACTGATTAAAAGATTCTCCTCTTATTTGTTCTTCTGAATTGTAACTCCCAAAGTCCAACTTCACAAATACTCGCAAATCACAACTTCACAACTGTTCGAAACACAACTGGTGACTGGCAGGTGTGTGTAGCTTGGCTAGACGTTAGGCTTAGATGGTTTCTGTTTCTGTCTGTATGCATAGATCCGTCTTTCAAAAGGTTAAAGCACAGCTTCTCCGTCTATTATACAACTTAGATTCTTGAATTTCAGCGTCAGATAATTCACCCCTTTCTCACAGCAGCTCAGCATTCAGCCAGTCATTCACTCCAGCAGCAATACACTGAAAGTCAGAAATTCACACCATATTATTAAAAATGTATCACTCCTTCCATCGATTCTTATTCCTCAAGCTTATTATTACTACTACAACGGAAATTGAACTATCAACAAAGTTTTTTTCAGAGCGACTCCGAGAAACTAATGAAACTATATACACATAAGTCCCAGAACTGCTATATATTATTTTGACGATGGTACCCTCTGCCAAACTCTAACCCCGAATTCACTTAATATGTCGCCCATTTATCAACAATTACCACATAATACACACATACACACACATTCCTTAAATTTTGTGAATGGAACAAAATGTCAGTGTCAGTGGGACTCTCTAAATTTATGAATGAACTCGTCTATGTTAATGTAAGTCTGCCTCTACTCTACAGTCTCTCTCCCTCTATTACGTATATGTGAGTGGACGCTGTCGAAATTCATCCCTTGCATTCTTGTCGATCGCTTGGATTTGTCCCCTCAATAATCAAAAATTGTCTGCATAAACTTCTCTGACTCTACTCTTCCTGAACTCTGTAAGTGTTCCAAATCAAAACTCACCATATACAACAGCGAAAGACGAATTCTTCGTCCACCTCTTCTCTTATATATATATTATCCTTCAGCCCACCACGACGCCGTCGACTTCACGAAAACAATCACACACACACACACATTAACCTCACTGTCGACAATTACAATGTCGCCAAACAGTTTCCCCCGAAGCTTGATTCGACAGAAGAAGAAGAAGAAGGGAGTTTCTTCTTCCGAGATAAGGATAATAATGAGTAGCGATCACCCACTGGCCATTGTGATGAGGATTGGCGTTGGAGGAAAGACGACGACACGGAGGACGACAAAGACGAAGGGTGGTGGTGGTGGTGGCGTCAGGCAAGAAGGGGAGGAGGACATGTCACGACATTCAATTGACCCGAGAAGAACTCCATTCATTCCTTCACATAATAATAACAATAATAAAATAAATATATCCTTGCCCAACCAACACTGCCTGAGTGCCGAGGACGAGCAGATGAGCAGCAGCGACCAACACACACCAGCCTTTGGTTTAGTGGTGGTGGTGATGGTGGTGGTTGTCTCATAATAAGCGAAGTGTATATAATATAGAAGTAGGTCTCTGTTCATTTCGCATTGAGCAAGGCTAGTACTAGTAGTTCTAGTAGTATTGAAACTTATGTAGTAAGTGTAAGTACTAGTAAGTAGGCCTAGCTGTGAGTGTGTGAGGGGCTGAGCACTCTATCGGACGATGACGACCACCACCAACAACACAAAAACTCACCATACGCTCTGCTTTTCCCGAATATGAACACCCAAACCCACAGAACTATATCCCAAACCCAAAGACACAGCAGCAGCGATGATAACCTTGGACTTGCATTATTATTATTTTAATGTTTTTTAATATGACATCATGTATGAGTTATGGGATCAATCAGTTTAAATTCTAATTATGACAATATACTTCATAGCTTATGTAATGCTACAGCTGTGGGTAACTTGACTTGAATTCTAGCATAATATATGAGTTTGTTGTAATCAAATCACAGCAGTGAATTACAGTCATGTCATGTCATATATGCATTTTATTTCACAAGCGTGATGCTGGAACAAAATTGAACAAATTGAAAAAAGATAAATGAAACCAGTGTACTTCGGTCAATAAGGTTTCGATAACGTTCGATTTCGACTTGTGATAAAGTGACACAATGAAATCAATGAGATTCAAGTGTCATGCATTTAGTCCAATGCAGCAAAGGCTGTGCGGGGTAACGTTGGTAAGTGTGAAGGCGGGAATGGAGTTGTTATGAAAGAGGGAAGGAGGGTGAGGTTGAGAAGGAGCGGAGGCTCCATTGGCTCTCGACTGGAGACGAGCAACAAGTTGAAGACGACTTCCACTTCTTTGTCTTCGTCACCCGGGACTCGCTGAAAAAGTCTGCCAATACTGGACAACCACTTTGGAGGATACTGGAGGATTTCAGTTGCCGTCGTAAGGCCGCAAGTTTGTTGTGGTTTCCTTCTTGAAGTACTTCCCAGATTTGTACCTTCATTAACAAGTAGGAAGTTACCGTTCATCATGGACCCTACACCATCATTGTCCCAGGTCAGCAGCAGGCATCGACATAAGGATAACATAATAATAAGATATTTGGTATTTTGGAACTTGTGACCACTGTTACCTCATGATTTCATGTTTACAGGGTGTCTTCATTGACAGACCTAAAGGGAATAAGCACAAAGTTGATCGACTAACTGCAAAATGTTTTGGAGCGTTTGATTTGCCACAGGAAACTATTGAATTCCGAAGATCTCTGTACAAAACTTATTTGAACAAAGTGAAGGAGAGTTTGTCGGTAATATGGAATAAGAATGTGTTGTTGTCCTCTGTCATTAATTGTCGAATGCACACGTTGAGATTTATAAGGCTTTATCTGTATTTGCAGATTTTGGAGAAAAAATGGAATACATTTGTAACGAAACAAGTCGCTGAGTTCATTATGCAGGCGACAGCTTCAGTGGCAAACAATGAAATGGTCACTCCTATTGGCTTTGTTCCCACAGGTATTATTGGTATTACAATATTCGTTGAGGAAAACTTTTTTGGTTTCAGTTCAAATAATTTACAGTCAGTTTGTGTAACGGGTGTAACGTAAAACCTTCAAAGGGATTTTTGTTTCATATAATATCTCCACCTTTGTTTTAATTCAGGCTTCTGTGCTGAAGAAACCACAGCGTTGTTCAACAGTATTGAGGATGATCTTCAAAGTGCTCCTCAGACACCTTTTATAGCGAGAGTGTCGTCGACAAAGTGTCCTACTGTGAAGCTGGGTTTTCAAAATATATGCAAGCAGCTACTACAAAATAACTCAAATGTAAGCAGAGACCCTCAGGGTGCGTTTCAGGAGTTTTGATTGTCGTGTGGAAAAAATTTAAATATTTGTTATTTTTAGGCAAGCTGTTTTTATGATAAGAGTGCAATAGAAGATCTTGAGGATACCTTAATGGACGAATCATCTGCTGGAGCGTCGAAAAACAGCCGATATATCAGTATTCATGATTTACAAAAATGGTATCAATCTAAGTGCTCGACTTACTTCGAAAACCCACTTGTGGGTGATTCCCCTTCCCTACGTGAATTACGAACACCCAAGAGACTGGGAAATCGTTTGCATGATAAGTTGATACGAAAAGATAAGAATACGCAAGGAATTGTGATAATTTTAGAAAATGCGGACTATTTTCCCAATAACATAGTTTCTCAGCTGCTTAAGGTTTTGAGGTAATTGTGACATAATGTAATGAAATATACTATGGACAATACTACTGTATTCTGCGCTTCAGTCTAGTATAATTAATTTTTCAGTTCTGCCAAATTACCTGTGATATTTTTACTGGGAGTCAACCAATGCCTGGCTGATTTTAATAGGTTTCTACCGAGAAGTTCATCAACTACATTTATACATAAAACATTTAAAGCTTACTCCACAGACTTTAGATTAAATGAAGCTATGAATACGGTATTGCGATGACATTGATAAAAGAAGCGAACCTGCAGAACGCTTGTATGGCATATTTATTTATATTTTGACTATGAATAGGTTCTGCTAGATCCTGACGTCCCCTTCAAACTAAGTCCTTCTATTGTAAGATTTTTGAAGTCTTATATGATAAACCAACACTTTTCAATCCCTAGATTCCTACAGTCATATCAGGTTTGGTATATTTACAA
>Ga0194135_10001100_pt1 | contig 15846 bp, 18 predicted proteins | sample LitLau_LLRF_2013_FD_134024 | JGI IMG/M metagenome (GOLD analysis project Ga0194135, IMG submission 134024) | Freshwater sediment microbial communities in response to fracking from North America - Little Laurel Run_MetaG_LLRF_2013 (version 2) | ecosystem: Environmental > Aquatic > Freshwater >...
GAATAGGAAGAATGGGCGGGTAGGCTGGGAGAGAGAACATCCTTCAAAATTTACTTTCCATATTTATATTTTTGCTTAAAGTTAGTTGTCAAGGTCAAATGACGATTGGTCAGTACTTGAGACTGAGACTAACTGATTCAACAGATCTCGTGTGAATGACTCACTTTCCATTGCCACTTCATAAACATCACCTCTGTTCTCCCTTCTCCCTTACATTTACCATTTCTCTCACTTTCGTGCCAATTTAAATATAATCAAGAAGTTAACGTTCTGCCGATTCTTATCCATCATCAAGATGGGAAGAAGAATCGTCGTAGTCCGTCATGGAGAAAGAGTCGACTTCACCTTCACAGATGAATGGATCCAAACTTGCTTTGATACGAATAGTAAGCACTTCTTACACGTCCTCCTCGATTTAGACTGGCAAAAAACCAAATGAATGTCCCTGTTATTATTATCTAGATAAGTACATGAAGAAGAATCTGAACATGCCGGATGCTGTGCCGCGCCGTAGTAATCCAACTGATTTTTTGCAGGATTGTCCTTTGACACAGGTAACCGCTTAATATTATAAAAGCACGGGGACAGGCAAAGGCGTTGTCGTTCGTTATTGTTAACAAAGTATACACCCTCTGCACACCACACGTACAGATTGGGAGCCTTCAAGGGAAATTGGTAGGCAAGGGCCTGAATGAGGAGGGCATCCTACAACCCGGATTTCAAGTGTATGTCTCACCAGCCTTACGATCCGTAGAGACTGCTGCCGCAATCCTCTCCGGTGAGTTAGTTAGCAAGGAGTGTTTTAAATGTCTATTTTTGCTAGTAGTAATAAGATTATGCCTAACTGCTGGGAGGAGCACTAATTTATTGTCATCTCCTTTCTCCCAGGTATGGATCACTCTGAGCACAAACTTAAAATCGAACCAACCCTTTTCGAATGGACAGGATGGTATGCCAAAGGAATGCCCAAATGGCTTACTCCTCAGGAGCTGAGTGAGTCCGGATTTGAAGTGGATACTTCATATGTCCCATTCATGGAAATCGCTAAGCTAATTAACGATGAGCCGGTTGAAGAATACTACGGGCGCAGCTTCCGTCTCGTCAAGGATCTCTTAGAGAAAGACGGTTAGAAACCTTGATGACGAATAGAAATGTGCAAGCCGTTTGGTCCCAATTCCTTTTTTTTATTTTATTTCCCCTCATATAGACAATGACTTACTCCTCGTGGCACATGGGTCTTCGCTTGACAGTTTGACAAGACAACTGATCGGCTTCCCATCAAGGACCTTCAAGGAAATGATGGATGTTCTTCGTGAGTGTTTAATGAGAATCAAAGCTCCCAGTTTCTGCTTAAACAGCTTCTCTTCTGTTAAATTAGCAAGACAAATTAGATTTCTATATTTCCTCAGGTGGTGTTCCGTATTGTGGAGTTGCAATTGCCGAAAAGGATGAAAATTGGAAATTGATTTCAGCTGCCTCAGCCAACATATCCATGCGCCATTCCTCTTCTGCTGATTTTTGTGCACTGAAGTCATTCATGGGATCTCCAGAGGAAGGTGCGTAAACTTTGCAGGAATCGGAATCGCGTAGTTTATCTTGGTAGGATTCTAGGAAGGATTTTTGGATGGTGGCTTTTTGGTGCTTTAAGATTGCTCCTGTACTTTAAGCGACTGACAAAATGATTAAGTTAAGTTGTGACTTTTCCTGATTAATTCTAATGTGATGTTATCCGTTTCCAAACTTTAGCTGCTTCCGACCCATTCCTTCCCCCATCCCATCACCACTGCTGAACTCGACTAACCAACTCCTAACTAAACCTGTCTGCCTGGCCAACCAAGACCTCGACTTCAAATCAATGTTTGTCAAAGTAACCTGTGTTCCTTTCCGTTTACTCCCATTTTTGTTGTAGTAGTAAGGCGGCAATGTAATTTGAAACCAATTGGAATTAAAAGGCCATATACACGTTGTTCTCTAAATTATTTAATCCATTTTCAAGGGGCAGTTGAATAAAACTGTAACACTTAACACCGTGATGTAATTTATAACAAAAAGTCTTACAAAGGGAAACAAAAGTTAAGACAGGTCGGGTAATGGTGATAAGAAAGTTCTAGAATTCCCAACATCCAATTTAATCCCAGCATCAAGGAAGCTATTCAGTTTGTTTGAAGCAATTGGAATATCAGAGGAACGGAGTGTTAATTGTTCAATACATTTTGACATAAATTACATTCCGTTCTGACATTATTCAACATTATGTTGACTTTACCACTTTACTCCTATTCAGATTGGTCTTGTAAGCTTTGGTGGGATTCCCTGTCATAGACAATAACCCCAGAACCTGCATTACTGTTAGTCCTACTCGAAGAAACACCTGGAGAAACTGAGGAGAGAGATACAATCGATTCAGTGTAACCATTTTGAGGGGGTGTCATATGTATATTACTCTCGACATGGTACTGGAAATGAGGTCTCGAAGGTGGAAGCGTGCTGGTGGCCGCGTTGTGCTGCACGGGAATGTAAGGGTTGCTGTTGGCTCCAACAGGATTCAGAATTGAGCACTGTGGAGACGCGATGGCGGATTCATGGTGATACAAAGATGACGTTCCAGGGGTTATATGATAATTAACGAGGTTTGGGTCGTTAATGTACGAGACTGACCTCCTACGTGGTTCCCTTGAATCCGCAGTCGGAGCATTGGAAATGCTGGAAGAGGTAGCAGTAGACGAAGGAGGTGGGAAGATGAAAGGAGTGTTGGAGGTTGAGGAACGCGGTGTCTCAGCTAATTCTTCCTCACCCTGGACATCAGGTACCGTTGTCACCAACTCCTTGAGGAAATCAAACCGGCGTTCTGCCAGTATGCATTGTTTCCTGAAACAGCAGTTGCGACCAATCATGGTAAATTCAGAACTATGTATTGCGTTACGAATATACAGGTTTCAGACTGAAATCACTTACAGATGCGATGGAGTTAAAGTTTTCGCATTCCTAGCATTTGTCACGATTTCAGCCTTCTTGAGCAAGGACTCCACGAAGAGTTCGAGAGCGCGAGGTAAACATACCGTTAAGGAAAATAATTGTTCGATTTGGCAAGCAAGCATAGTTAATAAAATATAATTGCTATTGAATAAATCCTTCCTCGTCCTTTAGCTCAGCATTAGTTTAGGTGAGAATCAGAAAGCATTACTTTGAGCTCAAAGTGTTTATGTCATGCGTGTTAAAACCCCAACCGTGTTGTAGAGGTGGATTAGAGCATCCCAAAAGCATTCGTAATTTATGATTTACGTGTATGAAATGGATATAGATAATGACCGGAACAGCCTGGGCGACTTTCCCAACTTCCTCGTCGCTCTGCATGATTTTCTTAATCCGAGCCTAAAACAATTTTTAAAATGTCGATTAGTTCAGAGCCAATGATTTCCTTAGTCACTATACGAGAAATATTTTAAATATAACAGGCACTTACGGGTGGAAATCTAGCATTGTATTTTTTCTTCTTGCTTGGCATTGTTTTGTTATATTATTCGGAGGACTTTCCTCGGCCCAATGCCCAATCTGCTGCTATCGGTATGAGTCTGGTGAAATATTGTACTCTTCCCAGTACAGCGTCTCAAGAGTACTCCTTCCTGTTAATTAATCACTATAAATATTATTAGTCAGTCAGTAGTATGGCCTCAGTGAGCATGTCCCTCACGTCACATCTTCACATCCACTTCGAGATCCCTTGGAAAATTGACTTACTTTTATTTGGCTTTCTTCTATGGGTAAGCGACTTTTACTTGGACGCTGTCATTCCCTTGGCCCTTGTTCTCCCGTGCCGTGTCGCCCGCGTGAGTGATGAGGTAAATTGTATAAAATGTGATAAACTTTATAAATTATTATCAAAATTATCTAAACAAAAATTATAAGCGAAGAAAATAATAATAATGAGGAGGGAAAAGGGCAATTCCATTTGTTTGCATCTTCCCCGTTTGTATTTTCCGCGTGAAAAGAGTTCATCCAAAAGAAGCGAAGGAACAGTTGGAGCGTTAGATGTCGGAGATCTCAATTCTTAAATAACGCCAACTTAATTAGTTGTTTTTAATGATAATAACCTTCTTTAGTGGATTAACGGTATGGATTTGAATACGTGAAATTAAATTAAATATTTGGAGACCACTTCCGACGTCCCTGTGAATGGTGGCGAAGACTTCCTTCCTTGTCTTCATGAATCATGGAGGATCCAAAATGGGGCAGAGTACCAAGCACTTCCTATTAATTTCGTAGTTAAGTTTTCAAGTAATTTGATTTGTGGATTAGCTATAAATTTACTTTCCACATAATTTGCCAATTCGTTCAAGGAACGAAACATTTTGATTCCGTTAAAATCCCTGAAGAAATAAAAGTTGATTTCTGCAGCAGTTGAAAATATTTTGAAATGGTAAACACGGTCGTCTCGTCTGAAAAGAAATTGAGAATGACACTAAACGCAGGAACTTAAATTGTCTTAATTATTAAATATAATTCTACCACCTCTCAATCAATTCGAGATGTTCACGTAAATTTCCGCTTCTGACTTTCCCGTCTGGGAAAACCAAGTTTATTGGCAACAGTGTTAAATTTAGAGCCATTAAAGCTTGGAATGCCTTACCAAAATCTTGGGATTACGAAACTCTCTTACTGCTTTAAAAAAATTACTCTTTCAACATCTTGTTTCGAAAAGAAAGGACACGTTTGTTTATTATTAAATCTTTTTAACTCCTACTCTTCCTTCACCCTATACCTCTATTTAGTTTAGGTGTCTGAGTCTAAGATCAATACTTCCATGTAATGATAAGGAGAGACACATAAATAAATGGAATTGAATTGAATTGAATTAGAATTGTAAAATTAATTAGGTATGGGGAAATAGGAATGAAAAGATTTGCCTTACTTATAAGATAGATAAAACTGGAAAGAGTCCCTCGGCGTTTCTCTAATTAAAAATGTTTTCAATTGTGTTTTACAAAGTAGAACTTCCTCGGTTTCTGCTTGTGTAAGTGCTCCACCCCAAAACCTTGCTCATGAAGAAAAAGTTGGTGGAAAATAAATCCATAATTAAATTACTAAAATCATTTTGAAAACAGAAGAGGCTTTTAGAATTTAACCCTCTCAGCATATAGTCTACCATTTGTAGGGACAAATCTCAATCATGTGATCGGCGACATAGCCGTGTTTCCCGTTCAAGTATACTCGGAACCATTTTGAGTCTCCAATTATAATGTCAAACGGCGTCAGCTGGATTGGATTGAATAGAAGTTGGGCTTAAATGAAATTATTACGTATAATCGTTATATCTTTAGGCTCACTTTAATTCGATCCCCTTGCTTGATGGCGAGAAACTCCTCACCGTTTCCTGGAAAGTCCCATTTCGCAATTGCTTCTGCCATTTACAACCAGCGACAAAAAATTTACTGGTAGTTATACCCGCTAGGTTGACACATTACTGAACTCACAACACACTGCCGACAATAAGAAATAGTAGGCGCAGAAAACGCGACTAATTAGTTTTGCCGATGTCAGTTAACAAGGTGTTAATAGGATGGTTCCAAGAACGGAAAGCTCTTATAAGTCCAACAGCTTGATTAAACCTTTGACAAAATGATCTAAAGAAACTTAGCAATTAAAAAAAAGTGTTATCCTGGTCTAAAGTCTGATCAAAATGATGGATCATCTTCATCTTCAATATTAATTGAAATGGAGACATCACTTCCTTTCCTCGTCTCACTAATTATATCCAATGACTCGAAATTCTTATGATACTCGATCGTCATGAGTGATTGACTTCTTAAATCAGTCTCACTTTTTGTGTGGAAGGCTATCACAAATATGGCTTCAATTCCATGGAATATGCCAAGTAATACTTGAAACATCATTGTCCAAACCATAACTGGAAGTTGATGATTCCGGAGTAGGAAGAGATTGGAGAAAATCATCGTCATTGGAATCATGAGTTGAAGAAAGGAATAGAAGAGCCATGCTTTGATCATGCAAAGAATTTTCTATATTGAATAAACCAAATGAAAGACCCTGACTGACTTCAAATCCTTGTAGCATTTCTCACATACCTTCCGAGCACCTTCATGTAAAATCAGTGCAAAAACTGTTTGTATAACAAATACTGACAGCACAACAATTTTCGTGATCTGCTCTCCTGGAAAAGGGTGGAAGAATTTAGTCTCACCATCATATTAAGGAAGGGGACGGGGTGCATTTGCGTTGTAAATAATTTCGCTTACTTGCTGCAGCGGAATCTGTGCCCTCTTTCCTCAGAGTTTCATAATGGAGTCCAAGTAGAGTCAACTTGACAGTTACTGCAACAATTGCTAGAACCTAAATTTTAAATTCTATAGATTATTTCTTTGGGGGAGTGATTTTAACGTTGGATTGTACTTACGCCCTCGAACAATGCAATCCACCGAATGATGCATCGTAAGACTTCGAGACGCTTCAGTATTGGGAACTTTTCACTCAGGCACATAAGACTGCTAAATTCAGAATTTTGATTTCAAACGAATTGTCCACTTCGTGGTGTCTGCTTATTGGACATTGAATTTAATACTTGGCCGTGATCGCTTGTGATCCTTCATTGAAGTTTTTTAACAAAATATTCTGCCACCAACTGCCTATATGGCTAAAATTATCTTCTTATTTTGTGAATGTAAACCTTGCCAACACTCCTTGTGTAGCGTTCACTTTCTTGGGCTGAACCCTTATCACTTTTACAGATTAGCCCAAAGAAAATGAACTAACCCCATCAATAGTATAGTCACTGGTTACCGGAAAGGTTTAACCACATTAAACCTTCCGTTTCCGCATTTTTCTTCAGCTCATGCTCAAATTCAAAAAAATATTTCCAGATTTATAATACTACTACTAACCTAATACGAGGAAACATTTGAGGAGAATTGACTAGAAAAGCAGACTAGAAATTTACTGTCGTCGTCTTGGACAAAACGAATGCCAAATTTGGAAAATTTAGTTGCATTGCCTGAAACTGGTTAACTCGCGAAGGCTTCCGCGGGGCTCCATGAAATTACACGCGTGTGATTATTTAAAAAAAAAAACAATTGTTATCTGCCTGACGGAGTGGGGTATGCTATGCTATTAATTGTTTGACACAAATAGTTCAGGACACATTTGTCGCAATTGCTCCCAATACCTGACCCTAAATGGAAATTACACCCGTCACAATCACAAGCTCATGCAATGAACATTGAATACCCGTATAACATAAATGGTAACTGGTAAGAAGAATGAAAGTGAACTACGAATATTATTAATAGCAAGAAAGTGGGGATTCACGTACTCCAGATCTTTGTTGGTGTAATTACTTTTTCCTGGAAAACAAACGAATGGTATAAGTTCCAGCTCTAATTTGAATTCGTTTGAAATATAAAAGCGCTGCAGATGTGAAGAAAGTTATTATAAGAGAAATAGCTACATTTCTGGAAGTATTTGTCTCTAACCCTGTAAAAATAAGAAATAATTTTTTCTTCGCAAACATCTTCAATCATGAGTCGCGTAGTGTTCGCAATTGGACTATGTTTTCTAATTGGTTTGAATTATGGGGCCAAGCTTGAGACCCGGCGCTATTACCATATTCAAGCCTTTGATGGAGCGGTATATAACACTGATTCATAAAAAAAATTTTTTTAATAAGAAGTCGTGTTTATTGTCAAGAATTAAATATTAATCCTGGAACCTTTTCCTCAGTTTTTGACTGTAGGAGGAGATAATTCTGGAGGTGTCAAAATGATGACGGAGGACAGTCATGGAACTGATCCTAGACAAACATTCTGGGTTGGAGCAGGTTTGGCAAATTTAATAAATGTGCGGAATCAGATTCTTATATTACCATGGGTTTAATGACGATGCCAACTTTCCTCAGGGAGTGAATCACATGAGATCATGCCACAAATGCAAAATACTTTCTCTACCCTTTTGGTAGCTCTGGAAATGAAATCGAATTTAATCTTTCAGCAGGTAAAAAAATATGTCTGGTTGGTGTGTGTTCATAATCTTAATGAGCGATTCCAAAATTAATTGAACCTCTGATCTCATTCAATTCATGATCTGCATATTAGACGCGTAGTCTTGGAGCTCGGTATCAATGGTGGATCATTAATGACTTGGGTGACAGTAAATGGTCTCTTCAAAACGTCCGTACTGGATTCTGCATGACTAGCAACGGGTAAGCTTGCAAGAACTTAAGATAAATAACAAGGAAGCTAAAGTTTTATTAATTCACTTCGTTGAACTTTCAGAAAGAACACTCAACCCATGGGCGTAATTTGTGACCGGAGCTCCTCCAATCAAACTTGGAACATTACAGCCTCAGCAAGAAAAATAATGCCGAAGTCATTCTCTCTTCCTCGTTAAAATTCAAACGATTGGCGTTTTGGATCCTGTCCATATGACAAATTCGTGGCAAAACCTAAACAAATTATAATCTCCGGATGTCATTTAAACACACAGCGGAATTTTCAATAATGATTTATAAAGTTTGCTAATTTATTTCTCGTAAATCGTACCCTGATTGGTTTTTCAGCATAAAGACGCCCTCTTTCTATTCAAAAAATCGCGGACGAATTTCTGAAATATATAACTATTGTGTTTGTCATGACCTACTCAATCGTATACTTTCATAAACACTTTGTACCACTTGCGCTTGTCTCAATTTCAATCACAATTGTATGCTAATATCATCAATTGGTTTTTTGCATAATTGTTTCTCCATCTGTATTTGACAAGGACCATGCAAAATCCAGAATTTGTTAGTTATCAACTTTCCTATTTAAGCCGTAGACTAAATTGGCAGAAGTCCAAACAAAATAATAAATGCATATTGGAAAGGTAAAGATGGAAAAGTTCATTCTCTTCCAATTATTCGTTTGCTTTTGCTTGATTTCAAAATCAGCTCAAGTAGAAATTGAACTGAGAAGATTCTACAGAATCCAGAATGGCGATAGAACGGTAAAGAACTTCCGGGTTTTATTTCTATGGGTAATAGGTTGAATAGGATTTTAAAAATAATTTTTTAGGTTCTAACTGTTGGGGGAGAACCTGTAGAAAATATGAAGATCGTGACACTCGATCCAATGAGTTATGTCAGAGACCCGAAACTTCAATCCTTTTGGATTGGGAGTCGCGTAGGAATTGGTATGATCATCATCTCTAAAATTTAGTAGTCCATGCCAATCCTCAGTTCAAAGTGAATGTATTTTTTTTTAATTGTTAACTGTTTAGATCAAGGAATTTATGAAATCAGTCCTGCTCTTCAAAATGGTGCAATTAGTTTGGTTTTGGAGGAAAACACGGACAGCAAATTATTATTTCAACAGGTAAGCATAGGAATCGAAGTGCTTGAAAGTTTACCTCGCCAGTGTACAATTTATCAGTTTTGCACTCTACAGATTCGTCACTTCAGAAATACTCAATGGTGGACAGTCCTGGACGCTGGAAATGGAAAATGGCAAATTATAAACGACCGGACGAATCTCTGCCTGGCGTCTAGAGGGTAAAAACTACACAAACCATTTCAAGGAATGAATGCATATGTCATGTGGTTTGTGTACCACAACACTCCCTTCTAATGTTGAATTGTTTGCAGTACTGGGATGCAAGTTGGGGCTGAAATTTGCGATTTGAGTGTCAAGAATCAAACTTGGATTTTTAATGTTGAAAGAACGGGAGACTCTTTTCCGTAGGTATGAGTGAGTAAGCACAGACGCATGAGAAAATTACCTGCCTGTCAAGCATTTGAAAAACGTTAAAATGGAAACCATAACACTTTGTTTTATCCGAAGTTAGAATGTGAGCAATGAAATTACCTAATAATAAAACATTAATTCTCCTCTCATTCAAATTCCATCCTCCTCGTCTTCGAAGTTAGTGCTTTCGCCCGGTCCACCAGGACAAAGGAAGAAATTCACAATTCTGCCTAAATTCATCCGAAAATAACCATTAAGTTCCGAAACCAACACAAGTTATTTTCTTTACTGCCTGACAAATTGGAAGACTGGGCACACAAGACACCAACATTTTTCACACATTTAAGTAGAGCAGCAAAAACGACTTTAACCGTAGCCGTCGAGATTTCAGAAGAGAATCCTTCTACTTCTCTCCTAAAATTTCGATGGCTAGGCTTAACTTTAGCCTAGTCTTTCTGTCCAATTTCCTGCCAATTCATAAATTAATGAGAGAGAATGGATTCTAGCACACATAACTAGTGAATTAAATAGATTAAGGTGAATGGAGCAAAGAGAAAGAGTGAATTCCCTAGTAGCTACGTCCAAATAGAGTGTATTTCATTGGCTTGGAAGCACATTCTGGATGGATGCATTTCGTGCTGGCATCAATTTCCTTCGGCTGCTTGAAGGGAATGCACAGACTTTTGGCTCCCATTGCTGGTGCACCGGAATCACTCGCCTCATCCTTTGCACTCTCCTTCTTGATTAATTCCTCACATGGGATCCCCCCACAGAAGGGTGCCATGATGATGTTCTTTTTGTCCAAATCTCCACAAAACGTTTTCCAATCTTCGGTAACTGTGATGTGGCTATCCATATCGGCTTTTGCCCTAAGCAATTCACAAACGTAAGCGGTGAAACCTTGCTACATAATTTAACCTGGATTCATGCTAGTGCTTACTTCTGGAATAATGAGTTGTGTATTTCGTCGAGCAATGCAGTAATGTTCTCTTTGATCGTCGCACTCTTGAGGGTGGCTTTAGCTCCATTATCCCGTCTCACAGCGACATACTGCTCCTGTTTCAAGTCCCTTGGGCCAACCTCGACGCGAATCGGAACACCCTGCAGTTGGAAAGTTCGTAAAATTGATCAAATCAATATGTTCAATTCTAATTCTACTAATTGTGCATTGTGTTAGTGTGGTAAAGGGTGATCGTACCTTCAATTCCCAATCATTAAACTTCCATCCAGGAGAGTAGTTATCACGAAAATCTGCTTCAGCTCTTACTCCAGCAGCTATAAGTTCCTGTTCAAAGGCTTTACAAGCATCCAGTAGTACATTCTTCTCGGTATCGGATGCGTTGACAGTTATCCCACAAGGAATGATGACGACTTGAACCATTGCTACACGGGGTGGTAACACCAAACCTTGATCGTCGGAATGAACCATAACCATTGCTCCTGTCATATAAATCAGCACCATAAAACGAACCGAATTTCCTATTTAAAAAGATAGAAGTTAAGTTTCAAAAGCATTACAGTTTAACTCACCGATAGTTCGCGTTGAGAGTCCCCATGAATTCTGGTAAGCAAACTTTTTCTGCTTCGTTTCCGGATCTTCGAATGCAATTTCAAACATCTTTGAAAAGTTTTGCCCAAGATGGTGTGAGGTCGCGCCCTGTGCATAAATAAACGTGGGTCAGTGTTAGCATAAAAATAATATATATATGCAATATAATCCTAAAACACGTTTACTTCTTACTTGGAGACCTCGACCCGAAGCTGAGATATAAGCTTCAACTGTTGTTGTGAAATCTCCTCCTGGAAACTTTTCTTTCTCCGTCTTCTTACCAGGAATGACAGGGATTGCCAAGAGGTCAGTGTACACTTTCTCATATAAATCTAAATCCAAAAGGTACACATTCGTAATAAAAATTATCATGCATTTAACCACTTCTTCTACAGCCATATCTTCATCAATATTTTCCAAGGTAAAATCACTCACCCAGAATCTGGTACACTTCCTTGTCTGCCTCCTCATAAGTTGCAAAAGCAGTGTGTCCCTCTTGCCAAAGGAACTCACGTGTTCTCAAGAATGGTTGTGGGTGCTTGAACTCCCATCGCTGAATGAAATATCGGATTTTAGAAAAAAAAATTCAACATAAACGATTAAATCGCTAAAATGCTTACGACAACATTGTTCCATTGATTGAGTTTGAGTGGCAAGTCCCGGTAAGATTGAATCCATTTGGCGTAAGCAGGGTACATGACAGTTTCGGAAGTTGGGCGAATAGCTACCGGTTCAGCCAAATCTGTTTCTCCACTTTTAGTAACCCATGCCACTTCTGGAGCGAAGTCGGCGATATGATTCTTCTCTTTTTCCAAAGCGCTGTGGCTCACAAAAATAGGAAAGTAGGCATTCTTGACCCCGAGCTTCTTGATCTCCTTGTCGAACCAATCACGAATAGCTTCCCAGATGGAGTAAGACCAAGGGCGTAGGATGTAACAGCCACTCACGTCATAATACTCAATCATTTCTCCCTTTGTAATAACCTGCAATTCAATTCATTCGGTACACAAGAAGAATCTCATTGCCTTCGTTATTTCGGGTTATGAGAGGAAAAAGTCTCACTTGGGAATACCAATCTGGCAAATTCTCATTCTTCTTTGCTTCTAATCCCAACCGGGTTTGCTTCTTCAAATTCGGATTAGCAGGTTCTTGTAACTTGGGCTGAGCTGCCTGTTGTTGAGGTTTCTTATTTTCCTTTTCCTTTCTGGGAGCCGGTGAATTGGTGACACCAGGGGCTGCAGCGGCTTGATACTCTTCTCCAGTGAGTTCCTTGTACTGCTTCTTCAAATCCAAAAGTACTTTGACAGCAGCGTCGATATCTCCTTTACTTGCCTTCTCAGCTTTCAAGGTTCGAACTTTGACTCCGGCTTCATCTGCCTTTGCTCGGATAGCACCTGCATCACCATCGCCCATTTTCGACACGACTTCCGGTTTCTCAATCACACTCAAAACCTGCAAAAATCAAGATTTAACCAATTACTATGAAACCCCAGGAACGGAAACCATATGGAACAGAAACAGATAAACACCCCGGCTTGTTGAGACTCTTAATTCTCCGGAGAAGCCGCATTGGCATTATGAAATTACATTAGCTCACCAATAATTATTCTTCCGCTTTTTCAGAAAAGTTAATTAATATTAAACGAAAAATTAAAAAATTGCAACAAAGACACGGAGCTCAGTTATTGAAAGGAGCAAAATGTGCACGGTGAAATGATGTGACCTTGAATTTGAATTGAGTTTAGTAATCTGTCAAAACCCAAAGCCATGCGGCTTACAGAAATGGGCAGACGTGGAATTGATAAGTTTGTTTGAAAGAAGCCGATAAAATGCACCGCTGAGGTGCTGACCCATTAACTCCCAAAGATAAAAGGGTGTAAAACATAAATTAAATTAAGTATTAAAGTTCACCTGTTTCGTGGGGATTTTTGCAGTTGGGATTTCTTTTGTGTGTCCATCAGGAATTGAGTAGAGAATCAAGGGCTGCTCGATGCCAGAATCAGAGCTGAAAATGAGCATGGAAAGAACCATAGTGTACAAGTTTCAGTTGAGTTGATTAAATTAAGACTGTACACATTGGCGTTGTATGGAACATCGCAGATGAAGAAGCCTTTCCGTTGGAGTTGAATGATGTCACCCTTTTTGAGTTTTTTCAAGTCCTCATCCCCAACCATATCCGCCGAAACCTTAATTGGAAGCAGGAATGGCAATATTGATCAAATTGCTTGCATTTTTATGAAAACAAATGTAAGATCACCAACCTTTGTATTTTCGCCAATGTATTGTTTGAAGTCTTCATCCTTTCCTAGAACTGGTTTTGAGATGATATGCTTGAAGTAGTAGCTTGTTATAGGGGTCAGGCTTGTCTTGTCGGCATCTCCCAACCATGTAATCTTGAGTGTGTTTTTGTAATCCTTGTTGTCAAGATTGGGAACTGCATTGACGCTTGTTACCACTCCATTGTTGTCTCTGGATATCTTGACAATTTTAATATTTCCCCAGTTGATGAAAGTAACATTTTCCCCTTCCTTGAACAAAGCAGCATCCGACTTCTCCACCCAAACTTTAGGTGACCGCCAGACTTGCCGAGATCCCAAATCTCCATTTTTCGGATGCGCAGGAGCTGGCTGACATTCTTCCACAACATTCTCAACATTTACAAGAACCTGATCTGTCTTTGCCAGGGCAGTGTGCCGTGGAGCAATCGGATCAATAAACTAGTATGAAATAATTCAAAATCAAAATCAGCACAAGCGTGAACAAGGAGCGCATAGTAGAGCGCAGGTAAGATTTACCTTTCGATTAAAAGCCCAAATCTTATCCCACTCCATCATGACCACAGACCGAGATGACCCTTGAGCTACTATGAACTGTTTCAGACCTTCAACTGTCATGCCCCGCCGAAGGACTCCACGTACTGTTGGAAATCTAGCATCATCCCTACACACAGATCCATTAGAAAGGATAATTGATTCCTGCAACACGGACTTAATTTAGATGACTTTTGGCTTACCACCCGTCAACTAGTTGTTGATCAACAAACCACGTAAGTTTCCGCTTAGAGAGAACCGTGTTGGTCAAGTTTAGACGAGAGTAAGAGTAGATGTATGGTTTCCTAAGCCCCAGAGCTTCAATGAACCAATAGTATTGTGCATCGCGGTCATGGTACTCCGTTGTCCTGAGTGCATGCGTCACGCCTTCAACGCTATCAACTATAGGACAGGCAAAGTCGTAGGTTGGGTAAGCCCTGCAATAAATTTTCCTTATAGTAAACTGGAGTAAAATATTAAATAACATTAGTATTCGTATTCGACCTACAAGTATTTATTGCCAGTGCGAGGATGGGATTCATTTTTGCATCGATAGATTGTAGGATCTCGTAAACAGCCATTCGGAGAATCCATGTCGATTTTCGCACGCACGCAGCAGGTCTGTCCAAGTTGGGTTCCCTTCTTCATTTCTTCCCAAATTTCCAAGTTTTTAGCGACACCTAAAGTAGTATAAATGTTAGTATACATTATACGGGATATGCTCAAGTAACATTTAAAACCATACTATTATTCCAATTCTTGGATTGCACTCGTTTCTCTCTCTCCAGTTTCATTGTCTCCGGTTCGGTGTCGTCAACGTAAGCCTTCCCTTCCTTCATCAGTTTCTCACAAAACTCAAGCATGAGGTCAAAGTGGTTTGAAGTATACGTAAATTCGTCTGGCTTGATTTCCAACATTTTCAGATCTTCCAAGATCGCCTAGAACAAAACATAAACTCGTTAGAAACTTCTCACTGTTTGATTTAACATCAAGAATAAGATTAATGTAGAATATAGCTTGTTGCTTGCCTCCTCAAATTCCACGTTTTCCTTTGCCGGATTTGTGTCATCGAATCGCATGATTAGCTTCCCTTCAAACATTTGTTGATAATATTGGTTTAGTAAAGCAGCTTTCGCATGACCAATGTGGAGAAAGCTAAAATGATACATTGAGAAATGAGAATACACATTAAAGTAAAGTTAAGTTGACCATCGTATCATTTAGGGCTAGGAAAGGGATGATAATGGTTGGTTACCCAGAAGCTTCAGGTGGAAATCGCACGACAACCTTCCCAATCTCTGCACCTGGCAATTCAACAAACTTCCCTTCATCCTTCTGCTTCTTGTCACCTCCTTGACGTTGCCCTTTGGATTCGCTCATTCTGACTAAGGCCTTTTAAATTGTGACTGACTGACGACAACCAATTGATGAACTTCGATTCACTAAAATGAAATGAACTCAAATTCTAAACTTCCAACTTCAACACTTTCAATTATCTGTCATTGTCACGCTTCATAAGCTAGGAGTTAAACTAGGCGCCGGTAGTTAGTGGACCTTTTCTGACGTAACAATGATGGACAAGTTACACAGTGCAGGTTCATTACTTCGAACAATTAAAAATTCTAGCGTTTTCAATAGATTATTGAAATCACAGTAACAGGGGAATTTCAGTTTATTCTTTTAAAATTATTTCCTAATGGAACCTACTCAATTGGTCAAAGTTTAAAGAAGTATATGCCCAGCAGCGACCGGCCAGAGC
>Ga0194135_10001101_pt1 | contig 15843 bp, 11 predicted proteins | sample LitLau_LLRF_2013_FD_134024 | JGI IMG/M metagenome (GOLD analysis project Ga0194135, IMG submission 134024) | Freshwater sediment microbial communities in response to fracking from North America - Little Laurel Run_MetaG_LLRF_2013 (version 2) | ecosystem: Environmental > Aquatic > Freshwater >...
AGTTAAGAAAGCTAAATGTAAATTCAACAGATAAGTCAATCCGAAGATATAATCCGAGGGATAATTCAACCGCTGGTTCTGGTGTACTGGCCCACACCCATTCCAGATAAGGTCACCGCACAGTCCATTTTAAATCAAGAGACCTTGAAACTTTCTACCAGAGGGTTTTCTATTGCTTCGCTATTGATCTTCGCATTCAATAAGAACTCCACTTCTGAGGATATCCACGAGAATTTCATGTTCTTTGAAGTTTATACTATAAACGGGTATTATATAGCAGAAGACATTGATAGCAAAGGAGTTCTGGATTTTAACTGCAGATATTGCAGAGGACCTGCAATTCGTAGGCATAATTTATTTGGAGCTAACTTGAATATTACAGGAGTGGTAAGAGTGTGGCCATCTTACTTTTTACCTGTCTTGTAAAGATCTAAAAGCCAGTTTTAAACTATGTTAGGAAGACCCTGAGTTAAACGATGACCTGCATTATGATGAGTTACCAAGTGGAGAGCTCGTCATTAAATCTGATGGGTTTTCAGCGAAAGTTCTCGACATTCTTCAAAGATCGCTTAACTTCACGTGAGCTATTAAAAGGAGAGTTTCTACTTCTATCTGGTCACATTCTGTCATTATATAATTTGAAATTCCATGTAGAGTGAAAGCATTTAAGTCTGTAGATTGGGGTAGGCCTTCATCTAATGGCACATGGATTGGTGCAGTTAAAGATGTTGCGGATGGAACGGCAGACATGAGCGTTGCAATTACGATAATGCGACCAAATCGGGCAGAATTAGTTCATTTCCTACCTGCATTAGACGAACACGTGTACATTAACTAATATTTATGACAAAAGTAACAAGTATTTTTTGACATTTACAAATGATTCCAGTATTTTTTCTGAAAATCTGTTTCTAGAATATCGGCATTCTTCCGTCCATCAGATTTTAATCAAATTCGAGACATATTTGTAAGACCGTTCCATCCAGACTTATGGGCAGCTGTAATTTCGACATGGTTTGTGTTGGCTTTCTTCATGATTTTGTTCTCTGTTATACGAAAGAGATATGGAATGCACGAAAACTTGGAGGAGGGGACTGTGGAGCCTGACTTCATAAATGATTCTTTTATTTGGGCATTGGCTACTGCTTGTCAGCAAGGTGAGAGTAGATAAATTTCTTAAACAAAACTACGATACCTAAAGAGATCAAAAATGAGATTGAAAGCAAAACTGAAGTACCGATTGCTCTCGTTATAGGATGGGATGATCATCCTGTGGCTGGTTCTTTGCGAACAATCTTCATCTCTGGTTCCTTCACGGGTGTGGTAGCTTATGCAGGTTATTCTGCAGCTATCGTTTCTACATTGTCTTTAAAAGTCGACCCTATTCAAAATCCAACCGAGTTATTGCATAGCCATCTGAAAATTGGGATCAGAGATGGATTTCTCAGACAGCTTTTAGAGCAGGTATATACATTCCGAGAAAACGATGAAAAGTAATTTCGGAGACTAATCTGAATTGTATTTGTAACAGAATGAGACAAACGACATAATCACGAGATTTCAAACCAGAGTTCATAAACCAGACGGTTATGTGGGAGCTGTCGTGGGGTACGAGAAAGTTCGCACGTCCTCCTATGCGTTTATAAGTACGAGAGACACTGTGTACGACCTTCTTAAATTGACACCGAATAATAAAAGTGACGAAGCTATATGCTCTCTAAAAGAGATTCGAATTCTAACACATGGATTTCCCCTTAGTCATTTCTTGGCTAAGACGTCTCCATACAAAGAAATGTTTCGATATTTGTAAGAACGAATGATTTTACCTTGAAACTAATTTTATATGAGTACAATGAAACGATTTGCTTTCGCTCTGTTTCAGGTATGTAACTATTAGGGAGCCTGGGGTTTCCTGGAAATTGCGCAACAACTATACTTACACTAGAAGGTGCTTGGAAGCTTCCGATAACACAGGACAAAAGTTAGGACTTAACGATGTATTCACAGCGTTTATGATTCTGGCAGCAGGTTTTGTATTCAGTGGGACTTTTTTGACAATTGAGAAGCTATTTCGCGTTGGCAAATCTTTTTCTTACATGCGATGATTGATTCACCGTATGATCGTATTAAAAAGCGGTGATCTTATTTTTAAACCTGATTTCTCCATGAAAAAGCTAAAAAGCGCTTTCAAGTGACGCCTACAGAGAAAGGATACTGGAAGTTTACTTTCTTTTAAAATAGTAGTAGACGTATTTTGTTTATTAACTTGTACAGGATTGCACATTATAATACCGTCAAATTATAGTAACTGATTACAAAAAACTATAAATATAAATAGTAAAAGTAATAAGTAGTATTGCCTGTAAGACTCAATGTTTTTAGCTTCGTCCTTATAAATTTCTGTTGTAATTATACAATAACAATTTTCAAACAGGATTTTCCTGAATATCAGAAAAACAATAAATCGGATAATCTGAAACCCGAAACCGGTGAACTTGACCCTTAAGTAGAAATGTTATCTAATTACTGAACCATTAAAAACTGTATACGTATACGTAAGATTGTCTGATAACACATGTTTCAAAAATAACAAGTCACTAGTTAGATTTAAAATTAAAATGCATAAAATGCAAAAAGATTTTTTAGTCTTTAATAATAAGATCTAACCAGAAAGTAAATCCAAGTCCAAAGGCTAAATTATACAATAGGTCTTTTCCAACATAACTGCTGTGCAATTGCCCCGAGTTCTAACAACCAATGTGAAAAATATATAGCTCTCTCAGCAGCCAATTTAATAGCTTCAGGTGATTGGGGTGTATTCTGCGTTTTTATCACTGAAGAAGGTGAACCTTTTGTTGGCGGATACCTGTAAAAGACAAGAATTCGTTAACAGTAAGTTAATCAAAAAAATTATTGTCAAGCTTTTGTGACAGACTAACCTCGAACTTGGCACGGATTGACTGCTGTCATTATGCGATGTCGTAAACGAAGTGTTGGCAGAAGAGTTGGGTTGGTTAAATGATGAGGAGGTTTCTCCGCCGGTTCTTTTATGCAGAACGGTATTGAAAATGCTACTAAATGAGCTGCTGTTGCTAATTCTTCTCATAAGTTGGTCAGTTGTAGCATCTAAGGTGTTTGATAAGGAGGAGACAATCGAATCTTTTGGGCTTCTCATGTTAGTTTGAGTATAAAAATTATTTTTGTTCATCACGTTCCAAACTTCATTGATAAGCGGTAAATTGCCCCTTAAGCAATTCTCCATTTCAACTCGAACTCGATTAAGCACCAGAGTAAATGGAGTATAGGACGGTTGTAGAATTAGATTTGGATCCAGTAAAATACTTCTCAACAATGGAATACGGCTTGCAGCCAAAATAGATATGATATCAGTGACCATAAGAATCACATCCGGAGGGAGCTGATGCAGATTATTCAAATGCAAGAAAAGCGTATCTAAGAAAGGACCGAAGGACGCAGAAGACTGGTTCTCTGTAACAATACCGTTGATACCATTGCTCTCTAAGCTTCCGTAGCCATCACTGAGATTCCGTGTTGTATTGTCCTCATATGAAGGATCGTTGGTCAAGGATGGTTCTGAGATTCCCAAACTATTCATCTGTTCGTCTAAACTCAAGGAAGGATGTAACGGAATATTTGTGAACTTAGGTTTTGCACTCAAGGGATCTTCCGTGACGACTTCTTGTTGATCATTACTATTTTGTGGCAAACTTTGCAGAGTTCTTTCAAGAGAGTTGTCACTTTGTTCATTCTCGTTTGTCTTCTTTAGTTCTGGTGAAATGTTTGCTTCGCGAGATAATTGGGGGGGTATTTGTTCGTTACTCACAATAGCGTCAGTTCCATCATATCGAAATTTCCAAAACGGAAATACGGAATTTTTTGTACTTTTTTCATCAATTGTAGACACCACAGGGGAAACCACGGAAAAAGTGACTTCGTCAAAACTTGACCACCGACTGAGCTCGTTTGTCAAGTATTGCGTGTAATGAAACGTAATGGCTTCAGGACCCATGACATCTAGAATTTGAGCGGGGATGAGAGATAGAAACCGTACAGACGCTTCTTGATAATCGATTTCAGGCAGTAGGGAAAATCTTTGGGAAACAATGAGGTGGTTTTGTGGCATAAGGTACTGTAGTACAATTTTATACCAGAAGTCTTCACAGTAAAATTCTAGTAAAGTACTTAAGAGACCTAGAGTGGACACTGTCACCTGAAAAATACAAAATACAAGTAAGAACGAAGTTGGCTGGTCTCAATTGCAGGGTTCAATTATAGCTAGCTACTTACTGCAACATTAGGATGATTGATTCGTTGTGTAAAAATTTTGAGCAGGTTTGAACTGGAAGTAATAAACATTAATAGGCTTTTGATCAAAGCAGGATGAGAAAGTTGTTCGCAAACGATTTTTAGGTAGGACGTCACCACAGCTATTTCTTCGTGCAAACTCTGGAAGACAAAAGAAACAAAGTATACTCAAATTCAGACGCATTTTCCTTAAGGATGACACCTGGTCAAGTAATCAAGCTTTACAGATTCGATGAAAAAGAATTTTTACTTGTTAAAGGCTGAAAATATGTGAAATATTGGTGCAGATCAAGATCATGCAGAAAGGGTAAAAGCTGGACTGTTTGTAGATCAAGTGATGCTAGTTCTACTCATTGTAAGTAGTGCTTGTGCACGTGTGATAATAATGCAGCTTAAAAAGTACATACAAAGAAATTAATTGTGATTAAAAAATATTTGATTAATGATTAAATTGTGCAGTTGTTTCGCATAAGTGTTGCTCCAATATATATATTAGTTACAGGCTTTATATAGCAGCATATAATTGATAGATTACTGCTCCGCAAAAGCAGTTGCAGAAAGATGATAGAAAATTGCATTTTGGATGAAAACACTTTAGGTAAACTAACCGTGATGAATTGGTCGTCTTGTTTGTGCATACTACGGTTCCCCTCATCCTATATAAATATACATGACCCGTCCAATAATTTATTACAAAAGGAATATATAAAGTATAGGCTGATATAAGAATAGAATAAAAATAAAGTAGTTATTTAGTAACTCATGAAGTAAATCTCGGAATAGCCAAAAAGAGAATAAACTGATTAACAAAACTACATGATATTAATATGAGTAGCATTTCCTAAAAACTTCACGAAGCTCACTAGTAAGTTGATATACTTACACAGGACTAAATATATTGAAAACTACATATGCAAATTCTACTGCTTATAAGTATATTTATGACAAAATATATCATTTCAATACATTATTTGGTGTTGTAATTAAACATCTTGCGAATCTTACCTGAGTGAGAGCTGGAAGGATAACAGCGTGTAAAAAAGCGTGCTGAAAACAATCTGCTACAGCCAAAGACACTTTCAACGGAGCGGCATGTGTTACTGCGTCGACGAACTGTAACTGAGTTATAAACGGTTCCAGCTGAACTGAGTTTGCAGATGTGAAGGTAGGAAGCTGGGCGAAGCATGCTGAGAGGCCGCTGATAACGACATTCTGCAAATCATTAAGTACCTCATAAGAATTCAGGCTTCAGTTGAATACGTGCGTATAATCACTTACCGTAAGACCCAGCCCTGTTTCTCTACAAAATGTTTCTTGAAGAGGTGGATACTTTGAGGCAAGTTTGATCAAATGGATAAACGAATTTCTCGCAGGCTCCCCAAGGTACGGATCACTCTTTAGACTGTACTCTAATAATAGACTAGAAAGTGAACACGCTCCATCCCAAGACGCTGACGCAGCAGAACTTGAAGTGGCGACGTCTTTCGAAACATAGCCTAACAGTTCTTCATCCCTGGCTGCTAATTCACACAAAGCTTGCAAAGTCTGGACCAACTTTCGTTCATCTTCATTGCACAACTGCAAACCTACAAAATGTTGGGATTATCAGAAGGTATTTATTAATACGAAGCCGATTATGAGACTACCTTGAATCTGGAGATTATGGAGCCACATTATAACCTTCTCGGAACACTTATTCAGTATCCAAAACTTTTTACAGCTAACATCAGGATCATCTGTCTGGGATACTCGAAGGAATTCGATCATTTGACTGAGATGAGATATAACGATGAGAGCAGCATCCGAAGGCGACTCTAGGTTTCCTTGCATGACATCCACAGCTTGCTTCCAATGGTTCTCAAGGGAAGAAAACGTCACACCATGTTCGACTTTGGGTTTTCTTTCAATAACCGGATTATTCCGGTTTAACCATCGACCCATCATTTTGATTTCGGAAGACGATCAAATCAAACTGGCGTGTAGCAATTTTAAAGTTTGTCTTTTTTGAAAGCAGGGTCCATGATGTGTTCCTTCTTACAGAAAGGTCATCGCATACTGCTGATACTCTTCACTGTACTGCACATATCAAATATTCTTTAATCCTCACAGCACTAGAATGATTCCGTTTTCCAAGTAATACCTTCAAAAGGCAATCAAAAAATAAAATTCAGTAAGACACACTTTCAACACACGTTTAAAACGATTCATAGCTGTTACGATGTTTATATAACTAATGTTCAGTGTACTAAAAGGGTATGCAAAATTCTTTATCATTACTCATTAGCATTTCAAACTGAATACGCTGAATAAAATGAAGAGCTCACAAGAAAATGTACTTCTCCTTTGTACTAACCTACTCTATTCTGGCACTAATATATCTCTATAACTAACTATTCCTTAGCAGACTTAGCACTTGAGAAACTCCTATTGATCTCACCTTTCTCGATGCAAGCTCGACTCAAGCCCAATTTTACCCTTGCAAATTCGGAGTTACTTGAGTTTTCAGATCTGAGACTGAGATGGCTGATGAATAATCAACAGACTTTATTGATTCCTCTAATTTTTTACCTTTAATGCGTGTGTTCAGCTTGTTACGATGAAAGAACTACTGTACTCTCCATTCTATAAAAGCATGATAATTACAGTTCATTATCTCACGACAATTTACCCTGTGTGATATATGATGATGTAACATTAGCGTAATTACCTGATCGTTTATCGACTCGACCTCCCTGGCTTTCCAAGTTTATCCGAATGCTGAAACCAACCCCGAATTCTCCACTACATAAGACGTAAAATGACACCACCACCAACTCTACCAACTATCCGGCACAATCATTAGGAGAGAATGTGTAAAAGTCTAAAAATAGTAAGTCTCCTTCTGATTCTATCGACACGAGAAGATTTTACTTGTGCATTCTCCTTTGATATAATCTTCTGATAGCGACACCTCACAAACACAAATGATCTTCGTCTTTTAACAGTTTATTATCTTATCTTAATATCCAAAAAGGGAAATATAATCTTCCTTTTACAAACCCTCCCATGTGCTTGACTCAAACCTGGAACAAAGAATCAAAATAGTCTTGATTAAATAACACACACGTACCTTTTACACAATAACAACAAAGACACCACATTAAACACATACTACGTAAAGTTTCAAGTTACACCCAAACAAACCTAGGTTATTATGTAGTTAAAAACTGTCTCTCCTCATGAAACACTTGAACCTTGACTCCATGAAACTTATGAAACTTTGAAAGTGTTGTTGTTGTGATAAGTCCATATGTGCTTAAGTGTTTGTGTGTTGTTGCTCTCGGGTGATCTGAGAGTGCGGAAGGAGCAGCTGAATGAAAGTGAAAACAGAGACAGAGCGAGAGAGTCAATGAAGAACGCACGGGGACACCTGAGACGCCATCAATTCACCTCATATCAAGCACAGATCAAGTAGTTCTGTCTCCATTCATGTCTGCATAGGCTGCATAAAAAGAAACTGTCTCACTTTAAGTATATTAAGTAACATGTTGCTGACTTTGTTCACTTTGTGCACACTGTTGTGTATTGATGAATGATACAAGCTACCCTTAATTACGATACGATTACTACTAGACATCGGACTATTAATGGGTGTAGTCTGTCAGGAGAGTTTCAAGAGTGACAGTGCGTTAGAAGTACATCCGTTTTTGTTCCTAGTAGTATTACATAGTATTACTAGTATTATCATGTATGGGTAATTATGGTTAAGAGATTACGACGAGAGATTGGTGGGGGATGGGGATATGTACTACTATTAGTAGAAGGAATTGGTCTTGTAATCCTTGTAAAATGTGCATAATTGTATCATAATATAGTTTAGTCTGCAGCACGAGGATAAGGACCGTAGTTTCTTGTGCGTAGGGGTCTACAAAATTAAAGGAAAAGGATATTGGTGGTGGTGGAATAGGACTTTGTATAATAGTGCGACGTATGCAGATGCAGTAAGGGATTATACATTGGAATTTATGTGTAAAAGATACTTCACTAAAAGCTATAAGAAGGAAGGATACATGATATGAACCTCTTTGGGGATTATGCAATCAATATTATGTATCATAGGAAATCATCGGCTGCATATGTATATACTGTAGAGAGAGAGACTGTATTGGTTGTTATTGTGAGTGTCTGTGTATAACAGATAATAAGATTGTGGTAGTGCAAGGCACGAAGAGGTTTAACTTTAAATGTAGTTAACTAAAGAGTAAAATGGATTAATATTATTTTGTGATGGGAGTAGAGTGGGATAAGTGTTGAGCTGAACGATATTACATAAAATATGAAAAGATATTTTACATGGGAGAGTGTTGATACTTTTGCATAGCATGTGGGGAGGTTTGGGTTGTTGAGTCATTCGTGGAATTTTGTACACACACAAAGTAAAGTAAAACAATTCTGTGAGTTTTGAAGGCTGGATATTATTGTCTAATTAGTTCATCGGCTTTTACTTCTGTGTTGTTCGCAGAGGTGACGGTGATTGTGTACTTTAAATACTCGTATTATTAATGGTTGATACTTCTTTCAAACAATTGTGTGTTAGGTTGAGTTTGACTTTCCGTGAAATTTGATATGTTTATAATATAATAATAACATTCTTGAGTTTGATAAGTTAGTGCTGTGAAGACTTGTATAGTTAGTCATTCAGTTTGAAATAGACCTTCCAGTTGGAGGATCCAATTTAATACGCCAATTGGTACACCATTTTGTAAGTTCTGCTTTTTATACGAGTTATAAATATGTTCGGGCTGTAAAAACAACAGAATCTTATTGATTGTGAATTGTGATGGTTCCGTAATATCATTGCGATCGGTAGAAAGATCAACAGGTCAGCATTGGTCATACTAAAAAGTAAAAGATATAATATGTACTTAATTTGTTCTTTTGTTAGAAGTTGCACCTAACAAAGTCGAACATTCGCTTTCTACCGACCTTTCTTTCGAGTAATCAGTACTTGATTTCTGATTTGTAATAATGATTTGAAAGCCAAAGCATTGTTAGATAATACAAAAGAAGAATAGTTCGTATTATCATTATTATTTAACCTTTAACAATCAATAGGTTGTACAAAGTTTAATCAGTATTATTGTAGCTAAAATTTCGAGTGTGTTTTAAATTTAGATGACAGGTGAGTTAAACTGTTAAGTTAATGGTACTTAATTGGTAATAAGGAGTCAAGGACAGCGTGTAAGAAAGTTTTTGAGCTTGAATCCACCTCAAACTTAATTGAAAGCAAATCAAGTAATCATTATACTATACAGATACGCCCATAATACATTTTTTCACTTGCATATTGTGATATATACAAGTGCGATATTGTTGGAATGAATTTTATTAGCATCAAAGAGAGCTGGGATACATCAAGTCGCCTGTATTTTTCTTGTTCATGTCATAAATGCATTCCTGTTAGGTTGAGATTTGAGTGGTGTCATAAATTGCACAGTTACCGTTAGTTTGCATCAAAGATTTTTTTAGCTAGTGCATATGAATATTGCATAAGACTAGTTAGCGATTGCAGTTATTGTTGTTTTTTGGGGTTCGCCCACACAGTCGTTTGCCGTTAGAATTGGTTTCTTCCCTTCCGTGAAACTTCTCGTGAACAATCTCTACCTGAGATTTACGAACATCGCAATCCACATAGCGTGACACATTGTCGCCTGATCCGTAAAGTTTGTACTCTGATTTGTACATGGCTGGGACTTGCATCACTGCAGTGGCACTCTCCCGAGGTTGTATGTAGCAGAACTGTTCATCACTTGTGAAGTTCAGAGCAATATTTGGGTGGGAGGGGCGGCTATAGTCTTCATTGTAAGTTGTACCCATTCCTCTGTAAAGAGGTTTTTAAGTTAAGTCAGCTTTTGACGAGCAAATACCAGTGATGAGATTGAAAATATAGTAAATTGAAATCACATACACATGAGGAACTGGCTGGTGCGCACATGGAGCACAGCCGTTGTATGGAGGTCGCCTGAAGTATTGCTTCAAGTGTCCGAAATGTCGAGGTTCTCCTGGATGCTCACGCTTGTAATCCAAACTAGCAAGCATTCCATCTTTGGCGATTGTTTGTTCCAATGGGTCGAGCATAGGTCGTGTTCGAATTTTAATTGCAACATCGGTGTCCTATAATTTATTTACGAGGTTGCATGAAGAACTAATGATTTGAACAACCAGATATTGAAACTTGATTCAGTTGGTTCACGCTTACTTTGGTGTTGCACATTTGATCCAAGAATTTGTGTTGCTTCAGGTCATCTTCAAAATTCTTGTGGTTAATGCGGTAAGTGCTCATGTAAGGGTGAGCCTTTCGGAGGACTGAGAACATGTCATCGTAACAGAAGGAAGGTCGAACATTCACTCGATTTTGAGGAAGATACTGCGTGAAAGTTTCATTTTTAGCTGAAACATATAATGTTCATTAGCTTGAGATGATTAACTTACGACAAAATGGTCGGTGATAAAGATCCGTGGGGGCCCATAGAAATCAGCAACACGGTAGCGAGCCCTGTGTTCAGCTTTAGTTTCAGAAATTCGATCCGGAACTGGGTTGTATGGCTTCATGTTCCTTGACACGACACCTTGCATCTGTTAAAACACGTGAAGCATTGTAAGTCACGGGCCATATATAGACGATTGTCTAGAAGTTTATCAAATCTTTATTGAAGCTGAACCTTTCGGTGGTAGTCAGGTCGAATGTAAGTGACCATCTGTGAGCTTGGGGCCATAGGATGTTTCGGCTGGAAATCCCGTTCTTCCTGATAGAATTTCCGGTTGTGAACTGATCCTGTGTGGGTTACCCATTTGTCATTGTTGATTATTCGCTCAGGACCAGCAAGATATTCGGGAGTGTCATGATGCAGGGTTGACTGAAAAGGAAGTTGTATAACGGAGAATTAAGTGTCCCATTTTCAAGAATGAGCAAATAGTTGGTAAACATTCTTGCTAATTACTTACCACTGCAGAGTACTCAGAAGGCCAAGGAATTTTTGCCTTGTAATTGTATCGCATAGGTCGTTGGCATACGATGTTATTACAGGGTCCTGCAGTAGTTTTACACGTGAGATCATCACATTGGTAATCTGATTTCACCTCAGCGATTTTTGGATCGGCAACTAGAACGCTCATCTTACAAATTGAGAGTTACACAACTGTCCAGCTGTAAATTATGAGTATAATAATTTCCTACTCACAATACGAGGTTTTTGGTAGAGAAAGTCGGTATCACAGGTACAGATTTTCCGGAATTGAGTTTCCAATTGATTAAATATGCCATAACAACGTTGCGAAGGAGATTGAGCATAGAAATTTTATTCCCATCAACCAATCTAACCCCCATTGATAAAACAGAGAGATGGATGATATTGATGAATTGATTATATGTAGTCTAATGTTAGTCTTTATGAAATGATGATTCCTTGCATTGCATGCATGTTCAATGTAGGTCCATTTAGTGCATTAGTAAATAGGTTCATATCACTCCCATATTCCATCTAGAATTACGAACTTGGCATAATATTGAATCATTGAATGAGTCATCTCATCTTTTGTTTGCAATTGTTTGAGGATGATGGGTGTTTTGAGCCATATTATTGTGTATGTTGTGTGCACTACAGAGGGTACGATTTGAGAAAGCATTACTGAAGGTGGATTAAGATTAGCTTATACCTGTGCTTGAAATGTTTGCCACATCTCACGTAACATGATTATGATTGCTAATATTGGAATGTTCTTTTGTGTTTCAGGCAGGTGATTTGAAGCTGTAAAACCTGCAAAAGTTTTTGGGAAAAAATCAGATTCCAGATTACTTAGGACATTGATGTTATCATAGGATGTAAGGAGACGCATTTTTGCCAAGTGTAAACGAAACCTGCTTTCACAAAAATGGCCAGGAAGTGCAGCTCTTGGCTATTTTGTATTTCATCTTCGCTAGGAATTTATTTCGGAATAACAATTTTCTTTCTTTTCACATTTTTCTATGAAAATGTGCATGCGGGAACATGGGGATTGATTTCAGGTAAAGTCTCAATCAATACAAGCTTTCATTTCTCATTAATTTGAAGTCATTTGTAATATGGACTCAGTATAATTATTAATACATTGGGATTGCAGCCATTTTTGCTGGGCAGTGTTTGCACTTACACCTGCTGTCTACTGAAAACAGAATCTCCGGTAATATTTTAATCTGAACAGTTTAACTATTAAAAAATACTGTATTTTTCAATAATATCGAAACATTAACAATTATTTTTTACAGGGTGGTACTCAGCAGGCCAGCTCAGTGCAATTGCAGCGTTTGGTTTCATCTGTTTTTGCATTGCATTGGGATTTACATCGTGGTATATAATTTATGCAGCCTACCATCACATTCGTAAGAGAACTTTCTTTGGTTATTTTCCGTTTTATTGTTCTATCATTTAATTTTAACGATATGCATAATTTATTGACTTGGTGCTTATTTTAGCAATTATGCCAGTCAGAAGCAGCTTCTACCTTGCAGCAGTTTGGTCTGCAATGGCTGCCAAATGGACTTTCTGTTTGTTCGTGATAAGCCACAGATACTCCAGAATCATCCGATACACTACTCCCTTCCTAATTATTAATGAAAATTCCTCGAACGCATAAATAAGATTTTACTTGAGAGTTTCAAATGTGACGAGATATTTCATCAAATTCATTCGAATGAACTAGAATAATTTGTTAGGTTGGCTGCAACGTAATCTGAAGAATCCGATGGTGGAAAGCTAAGCAGGATTGAATAGTGATTTATTCATTAAATTAAATTGTTCATTAAAATATTATTATCGCAGTAGTTTTTATAGTTTTACTTATAAACCATGTTATTAACATGAATTACTTTTACACAGTAAATAAAATCTGTATCAACGAAACTAATGCTTCGATTCCAAGCTTATGAGATCATAGTCTGAAGGTGTTTGGGTACTTAGTTCGCTTCTTTGCATTACGATGATACACGGATTTATGATTGTTAAGGGTGTTGCCGTTTTTGTACGATCTTCCACAAATGTTACATTGGAATTTACCGCAAAGCTTGGTATAAACACCCCATTCGGTAGTCACTTTCTTCTGTATAGCAGGGGTCTCTAGAGTTCGTTTATTCTTTGCCGGCCCATTGGATTCGGTCGGAGTTTCCACCACACATGTACCTGAAATCAGGTAACAAAGAACGGAAAATCAAAATGTTATTCAAAACATTTAAAAAGTACAATCTACGAATCCACCAAAAAGCTCTGAAAAGTAAAAAAGAATAGAAGCTCTTGCCTTCAGATATTTTTTCTTGAATAACGTTTTAGCTTTTTATTTCGACGTAAGTGCACTCTAGAACGGTGAGTATAAAATGAATTCGTATTCCGAAAGACCTTTCCGCAAAGAGTGCATGGATATCCATCTGGCGTTTTTACGGCAACTGGGCCGGGGTCGTTTGAGTTCGCGAGAAACGGTCTAGCAGCAATAGGATATTCCTTGCTACGACCAGAACTTTTTGTAGCTAGAATGAAAAGAAACAACCAGAATTATGACAGCTCTATGAACCTATTATTATACTATATAGTGAATTCAAGAACCCACGACTCTATTAGCCAATTTTCAAATTATTTCAAACAGCCCTGAATTTTCCAAATACATTTTACTATTTTCACTGCATGATTTATCGTATGTATGCTTCATCTCCTATGCATTTTCTCTATACCGATTCAGGAATAATATCTTCAAGTACGCTTTTGAACGACCTTTCGCAACGCTCTTTATTCATTTCAAATGCACGAAACTTCAACTCAAATGCATGAAAACTGTCAGTCTACATATTATTAATTAATATTAATTATTAAATTAATATGATTCTGGGTGGTATCTTCGTTTGTGAGTAACCAAATTACTTCTTGTTGTGAATGACTTGGAACAAATGGAACATGTAATTACAAGTCGATGCCTCTGCATATGCATTGACTTGGCACTAGTTGAGTGAAAAGATTTATCACATCTCACACAGTACAACGATAAAGGTGGGGCTGGAGTTGTTGTACAATTAGTCCCTCTTGGTATTTTTGTGGTCGAAGAGTTAGTTTCTTTACTTTGAGCATACTGACATGTTAGAAACTCTGAAACGCAAAATTAAACAATTCTAATCAGTTTTAATTGCTGATAAATTAGTGATAAACAACGGTTGAGCTTTATTTTACCATACACAGGAGAGTGCTAACTCATACATTCAGCACCAATTAAAGATCTACCTATCTACCCTTTGCTGTGATGCATACCGTAATCGTAATGCTAGGAGCATCCTAACTTATTCAACACAATCATGAAAAAAGTAATCAAAGGAACTGGAAAAATTTAATACAAAAACAAGATTTATTCAACCAATTAACTGCTATGTGGACAAACAAAAATTCTTGCTTTTGACTGAACATTATTAATTCTATCCTATCTTGAGTCTTCTGAAATCTGAACTTCCGCTTGATGTGCTTTGATCAGATGCTGACGCTGACTCGCAGCGTAATAGCCCTCGAGTATAGTTTTGCAAACCTTGCACTGACTATAATCCGACTTGATCCCATTTGCAAACACTCTGACCGGGTTAAAATATGTTTTAACGTTTCGAAGGTCGAGTTTTGTCGCTTTTGTTGCCGTCTGTTTCGAAGATGCAACTGGCTGGCTGGGTTCAAAACAGTTTCGAACGATGAGTCTGACTACTTTGGGCTCTACAAACAAAGTACGGATACAGATTAATGCTCATCACAGATTACATATTACGCCATTTACTGAGTCTTATGTCACGATATTTGATAGTTGTTAAGAAAAGCATGTTTGGTGTATTTAAGTCTGAGAAAAACAGAGAATAGAATAAGAACAATAAATTTTACGGAACTTAGATCTTACTATAAGGTGAGCTGGTGCTTGTTTCTCAGATGATCTTTACAATTAGACGCTTTTTTCCCATTAAGAGTGCTACTACAAAGTTTACAGTGAGACTTATGTGTTTCGGGTACATAGTTGAAAAACTCCCAAACCCTTCCTGATTTGTCAAAGTTTCGAGTCATGCGACGGCCCATGGAAGGAATGTGTGGGTTGAAAGTTAAAGTTGGTAGAGGTACTGACGGATCAGATCCCTGAAGCCTCATTGAAAACGGCTCAACTGAATGGGTATACAACACTGTTAATAAATCTACAATTAGCCGGTATTTAGGGATGTAAACTCCAAATTACTTTAATTCATCCTCTAACTTAAATCTACATGCTAGTTACAGTCAAACCAGATTTATGGTTTATGATCAGTACGACAGTCTGAAAGCGATATAAGATACTTAGCATAGAAAAACACCAGTCAGATGCACCTAGTAATTATAGATCAAGTTAATTGCCATTTTGACTCAAGATGTACAAATGGTAGAAAGAAATTGAGTATGATTGATTATGCTAACTTTATTGATCGAAATATAAAATAATTTTAAACAGATCTCAAATAATAAT
>Ga0194135_10001102_pt1 | contig 15842 bp, 13 predicted proteins | sample LitLau_LLRF_2013_FD_134024 | JGI IMG/M metagenome (GOLD analysis project Ga0194135, IMG submission 134024) | Freshwater sediment microbial communities in response to fracking from North America - Little Laurel Run_MetaG_LLRF_2013 (version 2) | ecosystem: Environmental > Aquatic > Freshwater >...
TAATTTCAACTTGAAACCATAACTTGTCAAAATCAATGAGAAAATAATTTTTGAACGCTGTGTGAGGTGTCACATTGACGTCAAACATAAGGAGGTCTCTATCACGTTAAAAGCGTGTAACGAGGGTGAGTTCTTTTTGAATATTGTATTCAAATGCACTCATTCATGTTTCGATGCCAAACATGACGAAGAAAACCAGCAAAAAGAATAACCTAGTTTAAATCAAGCCTAAGAAAAATATATCATTCATCTCTTATGGTGAAAAGTGCATTACGCAGGTTTTTTTTAGTAGAAACATTTTCGAAATCTTCTATTTTCGTATATAAGCATGACTAACTTCCTCACTAACTTGGAAAATTTGCCATTAAAAATACCATGGTTAGTTTTAAGAAAAATTATTTAATTAGTGTTGATCATCAGCCTGATTCATGTTAATAAATCATGACGTTTAACTTCTCACACATCTTCAAAACATTATTAGTCTTTTTCCTTTCTTTACATCGAAAGAAATGATTTCATTAATGACGATGCTACTATTAGCATTCCTTTATTAAGGTTTAGTAGATGAAACGCAGCCAACTGAGCATCCTAGTGCTTGTCAGTGTCCTCCCGAGCTACTGTGCCCAGGTCATGAATTTTTTTACTTCAATGTTCAAATGCGAAAGAAATTGACGCACATGATGCCCAATACAACATGCGAGAAAGAATCGATTTATAGGTGCAAAACTACTGAAGCAGTGCCGGAATTCGACGAGAAATGTAGAAATTTCTGTATCTCTACCTCTGTGAAAATCTGTACTAAATCTAATAGCAGACTGAGCGCCATTTTTTTACGAAAGCTTTTCTTTCATGAACAAAATATCTTGATGAAGAAAACTGAGAGAAAAGTTTAGCTGAAGAAGTACATGGCGAACCAAAAGTAGTAAAAACTTTTTCCATCGCAATTGTCAAATTTTACATTGAAATTGTAGGCTTCCTCGGTAAACTACATTTGGTTCTCCATAAATGACTGGGATGTTACATTACTATTATTGTGATATTATGTCCTGTTTTTGTACTGTTTTAATAAAGGTTGAATTGTAAATTAAAGAATATTAGGGAGTTAACCCTTTTGCTTGTACCAAGCTCGTGGTTTAGCATGCGTTACAATGTAAACCACTGTCCCCTTTCATTGCTCATAACGCGGGACGGCTTAATCAAGCTGGGGTGGCTAGCAACGGATGAGCCAAAATAAATTAAAAATCTATACTCGGAGAAAATTCCAAAGACATGTTTATATTTTCGAAAGTTTCAAAAATAAGATGAAATTCAGTCGAAGTAAAAATTTCATATTTTAATGTTTTATGAAAAACTAATTCGAAAACTGGAATTTCATTTCAAAATAAAATTTGTATAAGAATTCTGCTTCAAAATTGAAAATTTGAAATTTGAAATCAAATTTTAATAAAAGCATCAATTGATCCTCTTCCAGTTCCACGTAACAATTGCAAATGCAGACATCAATTGATTCTCTTCCGCATACAGTGCTGTTTGCTAAGAGCATCAATTGATGCTTTTCCGCTTTACCGTTTAGTTAACACGAACATCAATTGAGCCTCATACGATTGAAAGGGTCAATACGTGAAATAAAACACATTACCTGAAGAAAATTCCAAAAATAGGTTTGACAAACTCTTTTAGCCTGGCACATCTGTTGAAGTTTTGCATATTTGCAAGCAGAAGTTGTCATCAGTATCGTTATTGTATATTATGTATATTTCAATTCTAACATCTGGCTGTATTGCTTGCTCTGTAGGTCTTCTCGGTGCTGGTACATCATTGTTATCTTTCAAAGCTGATTTGTACTATAATTAGGTTGTGAATGTGTTAGGTTTCGTCCAATTTTAATTTTGTAATTTTCCTTCAGTCCTCAAACAAGACATTGGGTTTTAAGATTGCTGAAGTCTTCTATTGCTAGAGAATTGGGGGATAAATCATACACGTGAAGAATTCTGGTGGCATGCATTTGCCCCCAATGGCTATATTACTTCGGATTAAATTAATAACCTATTTGTATCCACACTACAATCACGTTACTTGTGCAGTAAAATGTATGATTGTATTAAAATAACGCACCAATCCGCATAATTCTATATTGGACTATGACCACATTTTTATGTAGGCATCATATTTATTGTCATTTCATGAATTTTAATATTTAAAAGTTTAAAAGAGTAGTAACAGAAGCTAGTTTAAGCCAGCCATTCTGGTTTAAAACACACATGTTTTTCGGCTTTGAAATTTGCAAAACATTTGGATTTGAGTAGCTGTGTATGCATTTGGGAACGTCAATTGCCAAACGGTACCTGCTAGAAGCTGTTGGATAAAAAAATAAAAAAGTCATAATTACGAATTTATATTATTTTTTTATTTGGCTAGCTGTGATAGTTTAACATTAGTTAATATCTAGGTTATTCTCAAATTGCCTTCATATTCATCGCTTGAAAGCTGAAGGTTAACAAATATTATTAAAAATGCAACAAAGGCTTTTAAAATGAAATTTTACAAATTTCTAGCAAGGTTTTATATAAAAATTCATGCATGGAAGTGCACGACAGAAAGTTTTAGGCTGTAGTAGAATAACAAAAAACGTCAGCTAAAGACTGTCCTTTTCCTCTTTTGTGATTCTCGTACACATTTCATTTACATATTCCAAAACCTCACACACTGAGCATCTTCTTCCCCAGTTGCAGTTCTGTATAAAAATCAATAAAGTAATAATCAGTGACTGTAGTGGACGTTTGTCATCACGAATGGGATATTCGTTTGTCAGGTTCAGCAAGGCAATCGTCTCTACCTGTTGCGAATCCACTCAAGCTGCTACAAACTACTCAGTATTCGAAATAGATCTAGTTCACTACGGCGTCTAACATTACAAAAAATCAATCTCTCCGTCGAAAAAGGTAAATTCAGTCAATTCGGTTCAGTCTTGCTTCGAATTTTGTGTCATTTTTCACTCTAACCTCAATTTTACATACGTCGGAATTCTTATTTTCTGTTTGTTCAGCTTCAGGTATTCCCTACCTTGATCTATAATATTAATCGGAAATACGGTAACCTCCTCCCAAATAGTCCTTATCCTTAGTTGTGACTACAAATGGTAATATTTAATTCAATTCTATCGCTGAAGGGTTCCTTTGCACTCATGAGAATATAGAGAACTTACTTCGCATGAACACAATTCAGTGTCAGTTCTCCGTAAAAGCCTTTCCTTCTGCCATAACATCATTCTATACCTTTAAGTAAGTTTTTCATAGTGTATACTTTATTATATCTTAGAAACTTATACGTTGTATTGTACACTTTTAATACGCATCTGCAATAGACTATCACTCTAATGACTTGTAATGATGTGGGAAACCCCATAGGAAGGATCTTTCACTTTTAAAAGATTTCACATTCACGAGATTGAAGCTGTAAAGAATTAGCTGATTGCTTTATTAATTCAAATTATTTTATTTGAATTTTATTCAAACATTGTTTTTTCCCGCAATAGTTCTACAATAGAAAACACTTACTAAATGATGTATTATAATTTTGTGCATAAGTAATACCACAATTGTTACACAAATCTGTGAAAAATATTGTTAGGTAATTGAAGTTTTGGTTAACTTAGATTTACATTCATTCATCTGGGAAGACCAGATTCAAGTTACGCTGGCACATCTACATCTCAGTCCACAAAGAATATAGAATTTGAAAACAACAGTTAACACATTTGCAATCTGACAATATCTCCACCGTGCCATTGGAGCCACAGTCTAACTAATTATGGGAACAAATGTTTGGACCTATCCTCTCAACTTTTATGAATTGGACAGAATCGCTAGGCAAGTACTGAATACTTTAATTACTGTATACAATTTATTTTGTATTTATGTATCCAAATGATGTCAGACAACTTTATATTTTCACAGGAAACTTCTACCTTCCTCCGTCAATCTTGAGTCAGAATACAATAAAAAGTTTGCATTGGGATACGTAATCGGATGGGGTATAGGATATTCGGTAAATAGAACACAATTGATGCAAAGTAATGTGCAAGAACTATTGGCCGACTGGAATTCTTTTGGGGTGACATCTTTACGTCTACGAGTTCCAGCTTCAGATTTGTGCGAAGAAGGGTGGAGGGATGGTTGGATGGAAGGCTGTAGGAGTGGTTACATAAAAACCGGAAGAAGTTATTTCGATTACGTCAATCACGATTCGATCCTTTTATGGAGAAATTACGGAGAGCCATTTGGCATCAGATTCATTTGTTTTGATCACATGAATCAGATTTAGAATAATGAAAATTCTTTATAATCGGCCATTTATCTGATAATGATGATTTAATATTCCTATGTAGAAAAGCCGGCTTATCTTTGATAATAAAGACCAAAGTGAAATTGAGCGTGGAAATTGTTTCAATGTTACTTTTTACTACTTAAACTCCGTATTATCTCATTTGGGGATAGGTCGTATTAGGGGTGAGATTGCAATATCTTAACCTAATTGTAAAGGGTGGGGCAGTATTTATAAGGGAGCTCATATCAGGGGGCGGTTATAAACTAGGAATCACGGTAATTAGTGAGACTAATTGTCGCACTGTCATCATGGAACTGATATCAACGATTTTCTTTGATTCTTTTTTTGTAATCGTTAGTAAACAATAATTTAAATATAAGAATTAGGTATTTATAAGTGTGGTAATGCAAGCCGGCTTGCAAAAGTTGCATGAATTTTGAATATACTGGGCTTCTTACCTATCAGAGATGAAGATATTACAAAAACAACTCTTGTTGAAGAGGATTTTTTTCCTGTACTAAATAGTTTCATGTTGATAAGAACGAGTTCAAATAATTCAAACGCATTTATTCTGCTAATAAAAATAAGACTGACTGCAACTTACACACGAGTTGCATATTGGTTAAGAATTACTAGCCAATAGGTCATTTGCTTCAAGTCTGTGTTCGTTCTGAACTTGGCATGGAATGCCTTGCAAAGAAAACGAATTCATTTAATCCAACCCATGGTAATCAAGAAAATTTGAGCACATCTGTTGAGACTTACTTGTCTAGATTCTGGTAGAAGTGTTATCGAAGTCATTGTAAGCTACTCCTTTGTTTCTTAATAATCCGTGAATAACCCTATTTTTTAAATTTTTGCAATTGTTTTTTTTAAATTTGCATAGTCATCATTTTCTTCATTCAACTTTTTCAAAAGTCTGCTTCTTCACAAGAAACAGAGTTTTCACTTTTTGAGTAATTTTAGTAAGAAACAAGCGATTCGTCCTGGTGGTAACATCACTTCTGTATTTAATGCTCGAAAAGCAGTTATGAATGCTTTTGAGAACACCAACTCAACGAACACGAACTCAAGAATGTATAAATACGAAGTCATTTTCCTTAGAATCTTTCATTTAATATTTATTTGAGCGTCGATGATTAGTACTATTAAGAACAATTCTGGCCTTAAAAGTAATTCATGGTTAAACCGAGAGAAATTAATGTGCATGAGTATCAGAATATTAAATTTTAAAAACTTAAATTAAGTGTTCAAAATTTTGTGGTTTTTCTTTTTTGTGGATATCGAGTTGGAGATCATCTAATTGTTTTATATACGGAAAGTGATAATCTGATTTGAAAAATACTCCTTTCTTTATTGACAGAATTCATGTATATGTAATATGAAATGAAGCAGTGGTTCCGCCATTGTTTTTTTGTACGAAGGTATGAAACACGACTTAGAAGCTTTGGCCTTGAAAGTTGCAGGAAATTCGACCCGAATTCAGGAAATGCAGTTTTTTCACTTTCAAAAACCAGGAAACCTATTCCACTGGTTTGAGTGAAACTACTACTACACTGAATTATAGTTAACTACTATTATATTTTCTATCAACTCCACAGTTACCAAAAACGAACGAACATTTTGAATTTTACGACAGCTTTATTATCTCTCTTTGGTTACAAGGTTTGTACAATGTTCAAACAAATCCTTCCTGCCGTATTCCTATTTGTACTTGTCAGACGCGAATTTGATCATTGACCCCCAACCAGGAATCTACAGCCGAAACTTGCTGTCGTTTTTCTAAAAACTTTTCATAAAAAACATCCTCTCTCTTTGCTCCTCCTCTTTACATTTTAGTGTAAGAAAGTCCTAAAAGTTAGTTAATGTGTCCTTAAGGTCAGCATTCAAATCCTACACGCAAGTGGTTTTTAAAAATAAAAGAAGTGGTTGTGAAGGATTCTGGTGTGTAAAAAATAAACTCGGTTAATGGAAACGATATTTTAGCTGGTTTCAACATTATCCATGTTGGACTCTGATAATACATCAACTGTGAACTTTGCTCCTAATGTTTGCCTGAGATTTATTTATCTTGAGAACCATTGGTCTCGTATTGCATTTGCTTCTACACGAGAAGCATCTACTAAATACTCATTTGCTACGCAAGATCAGTTCTCCGTTCCCACATGCATATTTCCGCGTTTGAACTGACTGTTTAGCGTTTCATTATTGCTGGTGGGATACTGATAAGCATCTTTTTCAACATTCATGAAAACCCAACATCCCCAAAATTAAAAGTTTCTCATCAACATTGTTCTACTTTAGCATAGTCACTGTGGAATTATTTAGCATTCCAATGCCAATTGAGAGAAATAGAGTTGAGTCTACAGATCTTGTTCAATTTTGAGCTTCTTCATGCGGTTATAATTACAAACTTTTATGTTAGCTATGTCATTTCTGAGCTGAAGTTTCATTAAAGTAAGGAAAATGTTTGTAATTAAACAGACAAAGTTACATGACGTAATAGGAGCCTAAATATTGAAGAATGTGGTTGAAAACAGTTTTAAAGTAGAATATATTTAACGTGAAATTATCATGAAACACGGCATATCAAATTATAATTGTTTTTAGCGCGCCATGGGTAGCGGCCGACATACCGCTTGTAAACACGAGTACAGCATGCTATGAACCAAGTGTATACAAATTTATTTTTAGTGTACCTTTCGGTTCTAAGTCACCTTATCAATATAACGAGGCTTCTACAGTAAAACCACCAAGTCGGTCAGCTCAAGCGTCAATTTCCGTTTCTTTCCTTTTTTTACTCCAACGTTGTTTTTAAAGAGCTAACGACATGTATTTTTGAAAAGAATTGAACAATTCTTAAGCTTGTATCGATTCCGATTGAAATTCTAAATGGGGGATTAGCAGACACATATAAAGGCATAAGATGTGTTTCAATAGTTCATCAAACAGCAATAACAGGAAAGTAATGGACATTAAGCTTATTTCTAACTCGTAAAAAATTGATCAAATTTTTTGATATTATTCTATTGACATCTGAATTACCTTACCAATACAAGATCTTAAGTTGTGATGTAACCGCTAAATGAAATATTGCAAAACACTTAATTGCGGAACAAGCAAAGCATTATATTAATGTCAGATCAGTGTAAGTGGATGAGTAAGTAAGTGGACTGATGGTCGATGGAGGTGGGTGGGGCAGATGTGAACTTGGAGAAGGATGCTATGGTGGATGGACGAACTCTGTCATTATTATCTGTCTGATTGCCAAAGAAACCTTCTTTCAATAGCTTTGTCGGTGTTTTGGAATGTCTCGCGGTGCCACATTTTACAAGCTGTTTGATGTTTTTCAAATTATTACATGAGCCTCTAAGCTACTGTTGGAGTTGGCAGTACACATGTTTTTTTATCAGACGATGCTAACACTTCTGGGGAACTGTAACGACTTAAGTTCGAGGTCGTTTATTTGTACATAAATCGTGGAATAAAGCTTTCACTGTGTTTGTCCATCTCTTATTATATTTACTTTGCCTTTAATCTTGGGAGCGTGCATTACTCAAAACCATAGCACATCAGCAATAGGAGATTTACGTTCTACAGGAGTTACACTTCATCCGTTCCACACGCCTCACGGCTTGATTGCATCTGTGGAGTGTCGCAAAAGTCAGCTTGCTTATTTTGACGAAAAAAATTCACATTGTGTGTGTTAAGTATTCGTCGTAGTGTAGTAATCGTTGAAATGACGAAAGATCTTATAAACGTAGATCTATATGATGTGAGTTACCTAAATATGGTACACACTGAATAGACTTTCACCAGTATCGCTATCGAGCTGTTTGATCGGTTGTAGAACACTATCTATAATAAATGAAAAAACGATTTTAGAAAGACCAAGTGAAGCTATACAACAAAATTTACGTCATAAGTCCTTACGGTAGGCACGATATAAGACATCACGGATACAGGGTAGGCAACGACGGGTAAGACCTTCATTATAGAGTGTGAACGACTGGTTCTTTCATTAATCAGAAAAATTTAAATAATGAATCTCAACAACTTGACAAGAACTTCGAAGTGAAAAAAGAAGTTCAGTTGGCGTGCTCCTTGTTTTATTGATCTAAACAACAGCTTACAAAGAGATGATTCCCTGAAATGCTCCTTAAGTTTAGGTTGATTTGCGTCACAAGGTTAGTCTTTGAATATTACTAAAACAGATACAAAATGAAGAACTGTGAATTGGATCTAAAATGGAAACTCTTAGCATTTGTCTTTGGTGGTAGAAATTTTTCCAACATTAGGCGAGAAAACGAAGGCTTTATGACTTATCAAATCTTTTAGTCCTATCAGTTCCAGATTGGAAGAGCAGCCTACTTATATTATAAAAAATTGCAAGCAATTTAATTGTAACTTTTTTTCATATTATCCTGCATTAGTTCATAAGTTCACTGAGTTTCGTATTTGCTACAACCAAATGAACACACAAAAATCTTTTGACTTACGTTGATAGTTTTGAAAAGTTTCAGTAAATAAAACTCTCGTAAATATTACCTTAGATTGTAGATTGCTGCAGTTTAGAGAGTTTGAAAGTGATAGTGATTATGTCTTAAGGATTCAAGAGCAGACATAACACAATATTCTCATCCAAAACACCAAATAGCTCAGAATACAAATGAAGAAATCCCAAATCGAAAGCGCCAACGAATTCATGGAAATTTTTTTATCGAAAGAAAGCTTTGACTCTTCTGTGCGTAGTAAGTTATGCGATAGATTTACTATCCTGCTCAGCTTGTAAAATTCATTTGTATTCATTTTATTGTTTAGCTTATACGTTTTTATACGACAATTGTAATTTTCATTCCAAATAGGCTGGTCGGATTACGGCTAGTATGATAAGAGTTGGCTCCAATAATTGGTTTCTTCTGTTAATTTTGAACTTCCTCACAAACGGATCACAAACTCCTCCAAGAATGGTCGTCTGTTTCCGCTAAATTTGAGCAGATACGCTTAATCGTGTCTTATTTGGTTTGTTTTAAAGATAAGAATGACACAATTAAACTCGTCACGTCTCATTGGAAAAAAGAATCCTATGAAAAGTATGCGTATACAAACAGAATTGGAATTAAATCAAGAAAATATTCAAAACATGGACGATAAAAACTGGAATTCCCAAACTGGTTTTATATCAAAATCAACGGATGTTTTTAAATCAACCACAACTGCTACTCTGATTCCTTTCGGCAAATCTTGTTATGAAGTTTAATGAAACTACGAGACACGGCTTACTTATGAATTTCAATCTTATGTTTAATAGTAGCGGGAGATAAAGGAGAAGCGTAGAAAATAATTTCGGATAAGTTTATTGAGACAACTTTTGGATCCGATAAAGAAATTCATTCCACAAGAACTTTCTATTAGGTTATCAGTCTTGAAACTTTTGACCTTTGTACGTTAAAAGGCTAGTATAATTCTTTTCTTAGTTATTAAATAACTATGGATGACCGCAGCAATGTTATCCATAAAATACTTTCGACTCCAATGAAGAAGCTCGAGGAAGGAACCGTCATAGTAAATGACAAGATCAGATGCACTGGAACACTTGCATTTCATTTCATTGTTGTCAATTTCAGAATACATTTTAGATAAAATACCTGCCAAGTTTAGTTTAGCCGTCGGATAAGGTACGTTCAAGCGATTTACCAATACCTGCGACCAATTAGGACGAATGATCTTCAATTCTGTTAATTAGTATTGTGTGGAATCTTTGAAAAAGCTATGCGACTCGCACATGATTAAAAGTGTCATTTGCCAAAATTTGCGAGTCATCGTAGCTTTAGCACAACGTCACCAGTTAGAAAAATTCACCAAGGATATCAGAAATTTTTTTGTGAAATTTGACCAATTTCAATTTTAAATTACCTTAAACATACGATACAGCCAGACTCTTTAATATGCACATATTTCAGCACTCTGACAAAACAAGCATGAACCCTTTGTCTACTGAGTAATTTTCGTGACAAAATTGCAATTGATAGTTCTAACTCCAGGAGTAAATAAAAATAGTATGGAGTAATATACTGATAAGAGATTTTGTACTTAATATTGTATGCTGCAGATACGATGTGGAAAAAATTATAGTTATATTGTTTCTAAAATTCTGAATTGCGGCCTTTGCGAATGAGAAAAAATGAAATATGCTGAAATTGATCATAATTCGTAATTTGCTGATATTGGGATGATTACATGGCAAGCTACTTGCCTTTAAGAAAGCTACTAAAGTATGGTGCTAGTGTAAGCCATTAAAACACAATGTCATTGGTTTTTTTTTCACCCAGTAAAGACATGGACAGTTTTTTCCTGAATTTTTTTGCGGTCATTAAGGGAAACACAATGTAATTTTCACGGCACACTAAAAGGGGTAATTATATTGCTGTATAACCATCCGCTAACCAGCGTTTATTCTTATTTGTTTGGGTTGCTCAGGAATATAACTCGAATTTGCTATTCATCACTATCACTGCGTATAGTTACTTATATTCGACATATATTTTCCCGAGTTCAACAATAAAGAAGAAAAATCGTATAAATCCGTCTCATTACAATAATAAATAACACTAAATCCAACTGCAAAACGTTGCAACCTGATTAGATATACTGAAATACAACAGTAATATATACTTGCGTAATGCAAAATCATTGTTTAGAAAGCAGTTGACTTATTATTCCGAATTTCTTTAAGTTTCTTCCAAAATGAATACAGTTATATAATTGTTTTAATCGAGGCTGTGTATGTGTCCAGTGTAGTATTTAAACTTGAGCCAGAAGTTAAGCAACAGATTGATGAATTGATCCAAGACGAATATTTTTACCAAAGGAAAGATCTGAAGGGACTATTGCTAAAGATGGGGGAGTTTTTTCCAACACTGGATATAACTCCATTCCAACTAATAGCTTCACTTTATTCTACATCGGTTCTATTTCAAAGATTTACTTTATTATCCAATCTTATAATGTCTAAACTTGTAGTATAACTAATCCTTCATTGTAAAATATAAGGAGTTTTACTTCTACAGTGAGGGTCTTGGTATTGTCAGAAAGATTATTAGAGTTGGGAGAAATTGTTTTGAACACTCTGATAAGAAGACTTGTTTCTTCTTTCAATTTTACTTTCAGCGACAGGTATACCAAGTCGCATAAAACACCTGCATAAAGACTATTAAAATAAGTATTGGACCGAACAGTCAATATTCAGAGACTGTTTAGTTAATCGTGTCGGAGAGGTTGCTCAAGATTTCAAATGGATGCAACGTCAGATACAAAAGACCTCGTTTAGTAAGCAATCGTTTCAATTCAGGGCCGATAAACAGTAAACAGTTTCGCAAACACCTGTTTATCGGCCCTGCTTTCAATTAAGCTCTTTAAATGAGTTGTGAAGTAACCATGAACACTCATAATTAAAAGTATTATTCTTTGGTTCTAGTCGGCGGAGATGACAGCAGTGAACAATATCCTTTTAGAAAAAACTCCTTGTACAACAACGGGCATTTCACTGCAGCCGGAGAGCTGTTATCCGAAATATAAGGAGTGCATTAATTACAACGTGTAAGCTTTAGTCCATCCAAACTAACATTAATTAGGTAAGCCAGTTTAGAGTTGCGCAATGCTAACTACTTTTGTTTTTTTTTGAGCTGGAAAGATTCTGATCAGAGTTGGAGAAGACCAACACTACTTATTACAAAGCGTCTGATGATCCCGATAACAGTCTAAACAGAGCAGTTGGATATGACTGGAAGGATGGACAGCTAAATCGATAGTACAAGGAATACTACAAGTAATAAATCTGGTTTACTTTATGGTTATTAAATGGAACAACGATACCGAGTTTGTTAGTTGTCGCGCGCATGTTTTCAGAATTATATCGTCCATGGAAGCTGCAGAACATTACAAATGAGCAGCACTAAAGAAAAAGAGTCATTGTAGAAATCAATCCGAGACACCCTGCAGTTGTTTTAGTCTCGCGAGGCATTAGAGCATTTCACAAACGATCTTACAGGTAGGCTAAGTATCGTAATTACAATAACGAGTTGCAGTTTGAGCATTCACATTCATCTATGTTTTTAACTTACGGTTTTCATGATTCTTGCCAAATGAGGAACTGGATTTCTAATTGAGAAGTCTACCAATGGATGGGAAAATGACTCGGATTACCTTTAGTCCTACTATTCTAATGGAAAAAACTTGGATCACAAAAACCACTGTAATTTATAATGGTTCCAGTTTTTTCAACAATCAATGAGTTTTACTAATTAGTGTATCAGAGAAAGGAAAAGTTTTTGGTAATCTTCCTGTTGTATCATGGAATTCAGATTCTTGTGGGCCGAACACAATGCGAGTAAATAATTCAATTGCTGCTTGTGAGCAAATTTCATGACATGCTTTTACTATTGTAAGACAGATAAGAAATTGTAGTAAATAAACAAAGCGCTACGGCTACAAGTGAACAGGAACGGCGTCTAGCATCAGTCGAAAGCTTGCGCAACACCCAAAAAAAGCTACAGCTTTAACCAACCATAAGTCTCCAAAAAATCCACAATCAGTCGGAGAGATTGCAATTTTTTATATGAGCGACTATTACATAGTTCTTATACAAACTGTAAATGTTGAATGCTGGTGCTCTGATTCGAGAACCCACTTGGTGAATTAACTCTTCATGCCTACCACTTACTCGCTCTGATTTCAACTTCAGCTTATATGGATGAGACAAACAGCATTATTTGACATGTACACATTCAATGCAAAAGCAGTTATCTGCTGTACGTTATATGTCTTTCTGCTTAGTACACAGTAACTGGTGATTATTATGCCTCTTTACGAAAATATATTTCTATTGGGATGATGAAAATACATCTAGATTAAAAGAGTGTCTCTTGTAGGGATAAAGACACGATATATGACGTAAGTTTGCTTTTATATTCTAAAGTGTATGACGAAATTTCTATTTGGCTTTTAATATTCTCTCACATGACGCTTGATCAGACGGAATTATAAACATTAAGCAGAGAACACCATTCTCCTTTTATTTCATGTTGTGAGCTTCATACTTCATATGAATTAGAAATATCGGAAACGCAACGCGATCAACTCGAGTACACCTTTCTAACAGACAACCAAGAAAGACATAACGAGACTTTTGTTGGTCGAGAGTGACAATAACAATTAGACAAGGAGGCTAAAAGTTTTGACATTAGCGATGAACACAATTCTAATACAGTCTGCAAATGAAAAACTACTCAAATAACCAGTATTCTAGACCTCCTTCTGCCATTGTGGATGAGACAAACTCATTTAGCATTTGATCCGTTAATGATGCACCGAGTTATCTGCTGTCAGTAGGTAAAGTTTCAATTTGGTTTTAATCCAACCCCTTTCATTTAGATTTTGAATTCGTTTTGTACACAAGTACTATTCAGTACAGACCTAGTTGAACAGCGGATCAAGTAAGATGAGGGTAATCAGACATAAATCAGACATTGCTGAATGATAAAACATCAGATAGAACTTATAGTGTCAAATCTTAGCAATATCAAAATCAAAAATCAAAAAGTTATGGTTTATTTAAATTCAAGTGCAATCAATATGCCTTGATCAAAGATTTAATTGCAAATTAATTGCATTCTTGCCAACGAAATTAGTCGCTGAAGTCAACATCAACATTACTATGTGGATTAGGAATCCCAAACTAAATGTGGTAAATGGAAGTCTCAGCTTCAAACATTTCGCTAAAGTGTGGGAAAATAATAATACAACAAGCTTCACCAGATTCGTTCCAGTTAATCCGAACTTTTATCATAAAGTTGAATTCCTATGTCACCTCGGCTGTAAAAGGCTTTAAAAGTAGCTTCTGAAGGAATGGATATTCATTAGAGTTCAAAAACCATTCTTATTAAGATGAACATAATTGCAATAACGAAGCCATTAAAAATATCGAAAATGAATAACTAGATGACAATTCGAATAAGAAGTGCCAGGGTAATTATAACCAACAAGGAAGCAAACAACCACTCAGATGATACTTTGGGAATTTGTATTCTGCTTTTGTATTAGGAAAGCTGAGTAACCTTTGGTTGAATTTATATAACAGAAAGTTGCTTGCCAAATAAAGTTAGCAATTCGGAGGCCTGGGAAAATTATTTACCCAGTTTCTCACAAGGAAAAAATCCAAGGATGATGGAACCATTTATAAAACCAGATATTCATAAACACTCCCACAAGACAAGTTATATAACAAAGAGACATCAATTTTGCTTCTCCAAAATTACCAACACCTACTGGCTGGAATCAAAGGCGGAACCACAAGAGGAAATCTGTTTGAAGTTGCACTGTGTATAATTAATTAACAAAAAGCTCATGGGAGTTTAAGCAGCGTGACAAATGCCACTAAGACAGTGGGGAATTAGAGTCGGCTGTCTCCTCCAATCAAAAGAAGACTTATGCAAATTCAAATTTTGGATTAGTAGCATTGCTTTCCACAATAACTAAAATTAATCCAGATAATCAAGGAATTAACGCAGCATTAGAGCTTGCCTTGGATTTTATAAAACGAACTTTGAATGCAGCGGAAACCAAAAACTTCAAATATAATGGCAATTTTGAACTTGAATTGTTGGTTGATTTTTATTCCACAATTATAACCAAAGATGCAAAGGATGTACAAATGGTTTAAAACTGTAGTTTGATGTCATATTACTATTAGGGAAAAAAAACAAGACAGTTCATCAGGTTACTTAGTTACTAATGAATAAGCGGATTATTGGACTGATTAGTTTTAGTGATGAAGAGATGATTTACACCAGCAAGCGAATATTGAAGGGATTTTTTCCTCCGCTTCCATCCACCCTCTCAGTTGTACTCGATGAACTTGTCATTTCTCCTGGGTCTCCCGAATTATGATTTCACAAAGCGTACCGACCCTTCAGTGAGGTGGATATTCTCTCTTCTTGTTCACTTTGAACTGCTATTATTCAATCCAATAATCCAAATCTTGAGCTTCTTCACCTCTCGTTTTATTGTTACTCATTGAACTGGAATCACTGAGCCGGAAGTGAGATCCACGTATAAATTCCGTTGTTTTCTTTTTCAAATCTTGATGAGAAGAGACTCACCCTCGTGAGCAAATATTCATGTTCAGGACATACATATATAGGAATAAAATTAATCACAGATTATATCTTTATAAAATTTAAATATTAAAAACTACTTCATCAGCTCAAAATAGTATATACTTCTTTGGGTTCATTTGCATTTGGTTTTGCACACTCAAAACTTTGACTACCTGACGCACGCACAAAATTGCGCCTAAATAACAATGAAATTTAGGGTAAAAACTCATATTAACCGTCGTTAATGGCCCGGTCGATTTGCTTCGACGTTACTGAATTGGTTTATTTTAATAAATCTGTATTATCATTTTTATTGTATCAATTAAAAATTTCTTGACTGGCGTTGGAACGCAGATGAAA